>Ga0209232_1000758_pt1 | contig 18739 bp, 26 predicted proteins | sample ETNvirenome_2_60_FD_184066 | JGI IMG/M metagenome (GOLD analysis project Ga0209232, IMG submission 184066) | Marine viral communities from the Pacific Ocean - ETNP_2_60 (SPAdes) (version 2) | ecosystem: Environmental > Aquatic > Marine > Oceanic | place: Pacific Ocean | collected 2013-06-22
ATACGCAGATAACCCACTTATGCAGGTTAACGGAAGATTACTTACCTTTGGCAATAGTGCCGAGTAAGAAGACAATACCTATCAATCCTCCCCCCCCCTATATATATATATATATTTAGGTGCCGCCCTCTCTCCCCAGCTAATAAAAAATATATTTTATAGTATTTCAATTTGGGGGAAGGTTTCACAATACTCACAATAGTTGACAATTCTGTATTGTCTTAAAACAATAGTGATTACCCAATTACCTTGCAGAGACTCTCGGCAATAAAAAGTATCAGATAGGGGGTTGACTTTGGTAACAGGGTACCTTATAGTGTCCCAAGAGAGTCGCAGAGAGTGCGGCAATCGTTATCAAAACTTTTTTACGGAGAACGTGCTTATGCGTTTACAAGATAGAAAGCAAGGTGGAGTTAAGATCGCAATTCAGCCCTATCCTTATGTGAAGGGTGAATCCAAAGGTAAAAACAAGAGTCTTGTTATTCTTGAGGCTACGACAGACGAGGTACATCGCTTCATTGTCGAGGCTTTTGAGAACATGGAAGATGACGAAGAGTAGCGTCTGTTGTACCTAGAGGGCGCTTATTGGAGGGGTACGGTCAATTTTGGCTGTGCCCCTTTTTACTATTTGGGAGGTTACGTGAAAGATAAAGATTTAGATAAAGCAATAGTTGATACCTTGGGCGAGAAATTGTTGGAAGAGTTCAAGGAAATTGGGGTGGATTATCCCAATTTTGCAGCAATGTTCATTGATATGGTTGGAATAGTTTCTCACCAAAACTCTCAAATCAAAAGTATCTCAGAAGCAATGCAGGACATAGTTTTAGAGATTAATAAAATGCGGGAGTTTTTAAAGGAAAAGGAGTGGGCTAGTAATCTTCCTCGTACTGAGGGTAGGTATTTATCTGATAGTGTAGATAATATTAGTTTTTATAAGTCTCGTGTTCCTATTAAGAAAGAAGACCTTAACTAATGTTGTTAAAAGACATAGTTAGTAGTGTACGCAAGGTTCTTGAGCATTCAGATGATCTTAGAAGACCGGACTACAGAGGAAACCCTAACTTCTACGCTGGTCATTGTTATGTAGCGTCTGAAGCTATCTATCATTTAGCCAAGAAAGAAGGAATCACACTAAAGCCGATGTTTGTGTACCACGAACATACACCACATTGGTACTTGTGTAACTCTGGAGAAGTTCTAGATCCTACAAAAGAACAGTTTTCTACTTCTGTAGATTATTCTAAAGGTAAAGGAAAAGGCTTTCTCACAAAACGTCCTTCTAAGAGAGCAACTACTCTGATTAAACGGGCTCTGTATACTGACTATTGTAGAGACGTACGCGGGATATAAAAAAATTAACAAAAGGTAGTTGACTTCTAGTACCAAGGCCCTTATCTTGCCTGAGTACCACGGAGGTTAGCTATGCAGCTCGCTAAAGGCGTTGAGATTTCCCACAACAAGAAGACTGGCCCGGTTAGCGGCACGTATGCGGCGCAGCGTAGCTGTCCTCCTACGTGTCCGTTCTTAACGGAAGGGTGTTATGGTGAGTCAGGGCGCGTGGGTATCCATACCGCCAAGCTCAACAAACATGCAGAATCGGTAAATGCTGATTCTATGGATATTGCGAAAGCAGAAGCGGACGCTATTGACGGGCTTACTGGCCTTATGGATCTGCGGGTTCATGTAGTCGGCGGCTGTAAGACCGAGAAGGAAGCCAAGCTAGTTGGGGACGCTGCCTCCCGTTTTATGGGCCGTAGGCGCAAGACAGACGCTTGGACCTATGCTCACGCCTGGAAGACGATCAAACGCGCTGCGTGGGGTGCTATGAGCGTGCTGGCGTCATGCCACACTAAAGCCGAAGTGAAGCAGGCCATGAAACGTGGCTACGCTGCTTCAATAGTCACGGCAAAAATGCCAGAAAAGGCGTTTACTGAAGATGGTATCACTTATGTTCCCTGTTTGGAGCAATCCAAAGGGATCACTTGTGTTGAGTGTCGTCTATGCCTGGACGATAAAAATCTTCTAGCTAAGAAGATTGTGATTGTTTTTGAACTGCACACCGCTGCAAAGAAAGCCTTTGCTGCTTTGTCTAAGATTTACAAATCCTGGGGGCTATAGAATGAGTGAAGAAAACTACGTTTACCTAAAAGTTAAACTTTCACTAAAACCAGGACAGTCTGAATCTAGTGTCCAGGAAATAGTTCAAGAACTAGACTACTCGTTTAATCACGAAGAAATAGTATTTACAGAAATAACAGATATCCACGATATGCAGGTTTCCCAATGAGCGAAAAACACGAATACTGGACGTTTCAGTTTACCAATGACCCTAACCCAATAACCATGGGACCAATAGACATTGGTAAACCTGTAACTTCACGAGAAATTATAAAATACATAAAAAAGAAGTACGAGACCACGTTACCCGTCAAAGTGTGGCCCCACACGCCTTGGTGGCAATAAGTTAACAAAGGTGGTTGACACCGACTACCTAACCTGATACCGTCTTGTTAACACGATGCAGGAGGACAATCCGATGCAGATAGGCGATACCGTTACCGTCAAAACTAAACACTATGGAATCAAAACCGGCGTGTTGATTGATGAGTACCCTAAAGACATGGGGCCTAGTGAGTGGCTCGTTAGTAGCGACGATCACCCACGAAACATCCGAGCGAACCGCGTTGATTTGAGACTTGTTAACACGATGCAGGAGGATAACCCGATGGATGATTAAGGGCGTACCTACCCACGATGCGCGTAGGGCTTGAACCGGACCTCGCCCCCCGGCTGTTAATGGTAACTGTTGACAATATCTTTTCCAGGTGATAGTAACGCCCTATACATGGGGCGTTAGTCGCCTTCACTTTTACAGAATATCAAAAAAGAGGCTTTTATGATTTACAGATACGTAGTTAGTTCTACTCCTGAGAATTGGGTAGAAGGTAAGATGTTTGCTTCTGTTAAAGAAGCTCGTACCTTCTTGTCTGCTTTTGGTCCCGGTTGTATCACCGAGGTTGCTTACGAGTTTGCTGAGACTGAGCTTGTTGAAGATACTCGGGGTGACGTATGACAGTCGCTAGTTTTACAGATTCAGATAAATATACTTTTCGGGTATTCTCTTCAATGTACATGGATTGGGGATTGGAGATAACTGGTCCCAATGGTGAGGAGCTTTATTGTTCTCCTTCTTCACTTTCCATAGAAAGTTATGGAGTAAAGCCCAATCCTGATCGCGATTTTATTGATTGGGAAGAAGCTGAGGATGCTGCTGCCGCTGGAGATGAGCAGGCTTTTGTCCAGTGGGATGAAAAAGACTGGAAAGAGTGTCTTGACGCTGAATCTTCTACTCTTTTAGAAGCGTACACGGTTATCTGTGCGCTTTGTGATAAAACAGTAAATCCACAAAACGCTAAAATGTTTAACCTGGAGTTTCACTGTGATGGGTGTTCTCCTGCGTAATCAATTCATCCTCTGGTCTCGCCTCTAATGGTGCTCGCGCCACCGACCCGGAAGCTACGAGACCAGGGGTCCGCAATAGCGGAGTCATAATAAAGTAGTGACAGGAGCGCGATGGGGATTGTGGGCCTCATTAGGTAATCTGTTAGAAGGTTACCAACCCACAATATTTTTTAAGTAGTGTAGAAAAGTACTTGACAGGTAGTCTCACTCCCGTATACTCAGCCTCAGATAGCGATTCTGCTATCCACTATAGAATGATTTGGAGGTCTGTTATGGACTATGTTCTTCACGCTGCGATGCCTGTATACAACCCTATTTCTGAGATGGATTTCGTTCCTGACGAGTGTTACCGGGATATCGGACAGGAGCCCCCGGATGCTCCCGCGTTTGATATTGATGAGGATGATGACATCCAGTTTTAATCATTGTAGGGGCTTCGGCCCCCCTTTGGGCCTTTAGCTCAGTTGGTTAGAGCCCCCCGTAGAGTACCCCGCTCATAACAGGGGTGGTCCTCGGTTCAAGTCCGAGAAGGCCCACGTTAACATTTTAGTGGTTGACTGAGATTACCAGAACAATAAACTGGTTGAGTAACAGTCATTACCTTGGAGGTTTTTTATGATACGCGGTGAGATTACAAAGCGTATAGATGTTGCACTTTCTCTGTTTGATGAAAAGTCAGAGGATGAGAATCGCGAAATAGCATTAGATATTGTTCGTGATGTTCACGAGGGTGGTTTTTCTGATTTATGGGAATCCCCAGATTACTCGGAGCCTGGTTATTCTCGTGACAATGAGGATTTCCCTGTTTTTCTTGCGAACTGGAACTCGCGATCCCACTACGATTCCAATCTCAAGAAGTTTATCACTACGTGTGAACTGATGCCGAAGCTCGGGAAGCTCCTGGAGGAAAACGAGGCTTCTATAGAATGGTCGGATCAGTGGGAGCGATGCGAGGACTGCAATAATGTTTTTCGTATTTCTCCAGATTCCTACGGTTGGAAACAATTCGGTGTCTCCCATGGGGACATGGTTTCTTGTGGCAATTGTATTTTAGAGGATCCCTCAGAGTACTTCGATTGGTTGGCAGGTCACCCGGATCGCGCTGTGACAATCCATGGTCTCAATCCTACAGATCATGAGTACGTTAAGCTCAATGCCGAGCCATTTGAGCACGGACTTCACGGAGGCCAGGACGCAAGTCCAGACGCAATAGCTGAGTGCCTGAGAAAAGCAGGAATCCACAGTTTTATATTTATGGTGGATTCCACAGGTCAGTTTGATCTTCGCTTTTCAGTATACGCTCACGAGGATGAGGCCGATGATGGTATCGTGGCCTTGTCCTCGGGTAACACCCGGTGTGAGGTAGATCCGAAGCGGGCGCTTGAACAAGGTCTGAAGGCTGCGAGTAAGGCTATGGCCGAAGCTCAGGAAAAAGGTATCAAGGTGGCCGATATTGACATCGGTACAGGCACCGCTAGCGTTAAGACGGTGACCCCTGAAGAGTTCGCGCAAGGTAAAATCTAGTTTCAGGAAAGTAAGGGTATGACTTTTCGACTCTTTTCCTTTTCTCATACCCTTACTTTCCTATCTTTTTCACTTTTGTAGTTTTTAGCACTTGACGTAATCTCTCAAGACCCTATAGTGGTAAACATCCAAGGGGCGCTGTTGCCCCGCTTTCTGGAGGATTTATAGAATGCATGATTTAGATTTTAACCGTAATGGCATCGCTCGCTTCGCTTACCGTCAAAAGCACGTTGACAAGGTTTGGCACCGTCACGGTGTTCAGATTCCTGAGGACCAGCGTACCATTGACCAGTGGCTGACCACGGCGAGCATGGATCACCGTATCGAGCAGGCCCCTCTATACGCGCTCATTGATGGTGAGCATGTTGAGGTCCCGTCGCATAAGCTGGTTTATCGTGATTCCGACAACAAGCAGCTTTCTGTAATGGGTAAAGATTACCGCCCGGTGCAGACTCGCGAGGCTTTCTCTATTCTGGAAGATTTGGTCCAGGGTGGCGAGATCGAGATTGATACCATGGGGACCCTTCGCGAGGGTCGGCGGGCGTTCATCGCTGCGAGTATCACGGGCGACCCCCTTGAGGTGGTCCCTGGCGATATGTTGGAGCGTTACCTGCTTTGCGCTGATTCCTACGATGGCTCGCTTGCTCTTACTTACACGAGCGTGGCGACGTTGACAGTGTGTCAAAACACTTTGCGAGCGGCTCTCAATGAGAAGGGTCGCACGGCTAAAGGTAAACACACTCAGGGAATCATGAGCACGGCTCGTGTTGCTAAGCTCCGCGAAACCCTGGGAATCGCAACGGCTCAGATTGAGGACTTCGCGCAATTCGGTAAGAAGCTCGCTTCTATCAAGATGAGCGATTCTGAGGTTTACGACTTTCACAAAAGTCTGGTTTTTGCTGGTAAGGGTGTTCCTGGTACTATTGACGAGGAATCGACCACCCCTCAGCAGCGCACGGCCTTGGGTGAGCTTGGGTGGTTGTACTTCGATGGCCCTGGTCAAGAGTTGGAGGGTCGCGCCGGAACGGCTTGGGGTGCTCTCAATAGCGTCACGGCCTGGACTAACCACGTCAAAAACCACCGTCGCGATGTGACCACGGATCGGACGCACTTTGTGTTGTACGGTAGCGGTAACACCATCAATGAGCGAGCAAAGGACTTGCTAGTCAATCAATACGCGCTCGCCGCGTAGGCTATCGAGAGGATCAATCCAGGGGGGGCTTCGGCCCCCTCTTTTTTTTGGTAAACTTTTAAGAGTTGCAATAGATTACCAGACTGGTACTATGGTCAATGTCGGGTCACTGGAGGCCCCACTTTCACGAGGTTTTTTTATGTCTGTTCAATCCCAATACGCTCGTTTCGGTACGGATCGCGGTGGCGCTGTAGAGATCACCTTGCGGCCTGCGGGTTTCAATCGTCCTGCAAAGCAGGAAATTAAGATCACTACTCCCACCGGGTATGAGATGGTCCTCGACCATCCCAAAGACGTGAGCGAGTTTCTCAAGATGCCTATTTCTCAATTGTTGGGAACGCTTGACAATCTTGTCAGCGATTCAATAGCTGAGGCCCGTGCCGCTACGGTTCGCAAGCGTGGTAACGGTAAGGGTAGAATGTTGGAGATCGTGTGATGCTCCACTTTTCTAGTTTCACAAAAACCTGGATTTCCTTCTTTTCGGGGGAGGTGTCCAGGTCTGCTTTGCAATCCTCTACAATGCAATTTGGTTGCACTCGTTGTCACTTGTTCCCAACGCAATACGAGATAGACGCAATCGGTTGTGAGTCATTCCCAATCGAGGCGAGTTGGGTAGACGCAATGCAATCCTTACAAGGTGAGCGTGTTCCGGCTGCTTTGTTTCCTAAGTCTGTAGCTTCTAAGTTTCGTGAGTTTCTAGAAATCGTAAAAGATCTAGAAGACCAGGGAAAGGTAACTTTTCGTGATGCTCCTGATTCTGTATCTGGTCAAGGGTACAGTGATGATCTCGCTCATCGGTTCCACAACGCTTGGGGTCGGGTGATGAGTCGTTTGAACGCTCGTCAGGTGGTGGTCAACGGCTCCAACGTGGGGGAGATCATAGAGTGCCACGTTGCCAAGGGTCGGCCCTACTACGTGATCCGGTTCCTGGTTCGGTGGCGTGGTTTTGATGGTGACATCGAGCGCTGGTTCGACCTCGATGAAGTTCAGTACTACGTTTAGGTTGGTACTTTTGCCTTTTCTGGCGTTTGGTATTTTTTGGGAGTTGCGCGGGATTCTCAAACCCGTAGAGTGATGATTGTGAGGGACGCGGTTGTCCTTCTACTTTTCTACTTTTGGAGGTTTTATAAAATGGCAGCTAACTTCGAATACAACGGAGACAATATCGCAATGTTCGCAACTCGCGAGCGTAACCGTCGCAAGGTTTGGTGGGAAGGTTGCTCGTGGTTCTCTGAGGATCTGATTCTCGGTGACGACGCGACGACTGAAGACCTTTTCAAGGCGTCGGGGCTTGCCGATCACTTCGTTGGTACTTCGGGCTTGATCGCTGATCATGCCGGAGAGTTGAAGCGTCTTATTGGCTTGGGTGATTCCGTCCAAGACATGACGCCTAAACAACTTCGGGCGTTGTTCGCGAAGCTACAGGAAAGCATCGAAACGGTTGACAGTCACAAGCTGGTACGTCGTGAGAACGACGGAAAGCAACTTTCTGTCATGGGCGAGGGTTACACCCCCGTACAGATCCGCGAGGCTTTCAGTGTGCTTGATCAGTTGGTCAAGGATGGTGAGTTGGTCCTTGAGACGGTGGGTTCGCTCGCGGACGGTCGCAAGACGTTCATGAGTGCTCGCCTCACAGGTGATGATCTCGAAGTGGTCCCCGGTGATGTTATGGAGCGTTACTTGATCTGTCGTGATTCTTACGACGGCTCGACGACGCTTGACTATGGCGCGGCTTCGACTCTGATCGTTTGCCAAAATACAGAGCGCGTGGCGTTCGGTGAGGCTAAGCGTTCTGGGCGATTCTCGAAGCAAAAGCACACCAGAGGGATCATGAGTGAGACGCGGATCGCGCAAGCGCGGGAAGCGTTGGGCATCGCTCAAGAGCAACTCAAGCGACAGTTCGCGTTCGGTCAAGCGTTGGCATCTGTGAAGATGAGTGATCAGGAAGTCTCTGACTTTCACACGGCGCTCACTTTCTACGGTTCCGACGTTCCGGCAGACTTGAACGACGCACCGAAGCAACGACGCACGCAGCTCGCAGAGTTGGACTACCTGTACCGCAAGGGCATGGGGGCCGACATCGAAGGGCGGCAGGGTACAGCATGGGGCGCGTACAACTCGGTGACCGAGTGGACGAATCACATGAAGCGTCACCGTCGTTCAACTTCGGTTGATCGTACCAACTTCGTCCTATACGGAAGCGGGGACACGATCAACCAACGTGCAAAGCAACTCCTGATGAATCAATATCAGGTGGCGGCATAACTCCCACGGGGACCCTTCGGGGTCCCCTTTTTTTGTGAGTTGCTCAGATCTTGTGAACTCATAAAGTGAAGACATCAACGAAGCGTTACGCTTCCACAACTCAAGAGGTTTTATCATGTACACCGTTCTTTACGGTTCCAAGTCGTTTGTTCTTTCTTCCGAGCTAGCCGCTAAGATTTTGAAGCGTGCCGCAATCGCTTTGCGGTGCGGTCTCACTCGTCGCGCTGAGGCGTTGAAGGCTGAGGCGGTCTATGTCGAGAAGATGTCGGAGATCTGGTGGTGGGGTGAGCGCGAGTATCGCAATGCTTGGGTCTTCCGACATCAGGGCGATCAGGGGCCAACGATTGAAGACATTTTTGAGGCGGCCAAGACATTGGCGGCATAACGTTTCCACAATCCGAGAGGTTTTATCATGCCAGACGATTTTAAAGTGATAGCGGCGGCCCTCAATGCTCTTGCGTCTCTGCGGGAGATCGAAGAGGTGTACCTCCGCACTGACGACTGGCGCGACGATGATCGTCGCGTGGCGTTCGCGTCTTTGCGTGTGGAGTTACAGCGCCAGTGTGAAGATTTAATTCGGGGATGATCCCCCGGTTAACAGGGGCACCCTACGGGGTGCCCTTTTTTTGTGAGTTGTACAGATCCTGTGAACTCATAAAGTGAAGACATCAACGAAGCGTTACGCTTCCACAATCTGAGAGGTTTTATCATGCCACTACCTAAGAACCCGACCGAAGACCGCCAGCAATCCTCACGACCGCCGCGCAAACTTAAGACGTTGGATATCAACTCTGACGCTTACAGCACGGTTGACATTGACCATGACTTGTACAGTCATGCTCTGAATCAGAAGGGCTTGTCTCAGAAGGCCCTGGTTGAACTCACTCACGATATCTTAGAACTCGAAAAGTCGATCGGCACGCTGCAAGCGTTACTAAAAGAGAAGATCGCCTCGCGTGAAGCCGCTAACAAGGTGCTTCAAGCCGCGTGCAGTGACATCCAACGCGCCGTTGGTGGTGCGTGGGGTCAAGAGTTGGACATCGTTGTGACTGGATCGACTGTGACAATTGAGACCCTACGGGGCGACGACTAGACGCCACCACCTAACCGGGCACCCTGCGGGGTGCCCTTTTTTTGTGAGTTGTACAGTTCTCCTGAACTCGTAAAGTGAAGACATCGAACAACGGTTGTTCGGTGATACATTAACCGGCTGCGATGCAGCCCTAGCCCGTGAGGCTTTTTATGATTTACTTATCTTCTTTGATGCTTGGTTTCCTCGTTTCTTCGGTTCTGGTGGGCGTTTTGGCGCACTATCTGTTACAGCGCCGTGATGAGGTATACCTAGACCGCCTAGACAATCAGAGGCGCGCTGATCGTGATTCTCGCGAGTTGTCGATCAAGGCGCTGCGGGATGCTTTGACGTTTAAGCATGAAGAGACCATCAGGGGTTATCAGTCGGCGCTTGATCAGATGCGGGATCGCTTGTCGGCGGCTGAGGCGGACGCTAACGGCTCCGCGTCGTTTATCTCACGTCTGCGGGCTGAGTTGGATTCCACCGCTCGTACCCTCGACGCTACCAACGAGCGCCTAGCGCGTGTGAGTGGTAAGGCGCGGGGATGGAAACGGGATCGGCGCTTGGATCGTCGTCGTCGGGTGTCGGATCGTGATGCTGCGATGTCAGCGGTCACACGCTAGGCACCACCTAACAGGGGCACCCTACGGGGTGCCCTTTTTTTTGTGAGTTGTACAGATCCTGTGAACTCATAAAGTGAAGACATCGAACAACGGTTGTTCGTTGGTTTTCTTAACTTTACAGATGAGGTTTATATCATGAACTTTTTGCACATTGCACACGACGATCACGGTCTAACCGCTGCACACGTTTCACTTCTGCAAAACTCCCCGGAGATTGCAGCCATTGAAGATGATACGTTTGTCCTGGTGGTGTTACCGTTGCCTGATGGTGTTCCGTCGTTGCCTTGCGCGTTGTATGGTCCTTCGGTCGGTGATGCGCCTGTGCGTGATTCAGACGTGATCTTCGAGGTCCGGGGGGATCGTGGGGGTGCTTCTCGCTTGGTTGATCGTCCTCACCGTCCCGCTCGTAACATGGTGGTGTGCGGCATGAAGGGCGGCGCGTGCTTCACGGCCTACGGGACGGGGGCATCGAAGCCTTCACCTATGGAACTTTGGGACGCGGAGAACAAGCACGAGAAAGGGCTTTTCGGAGTGTCGGCGGCGGACGTTGAACGCTCGCGGGCATTTTGGGCGGTTCACGCATTAGCACGCTAGACGCCACCACCTAACAGGGGCACCCTACGGGGTGCCCTTTTTTTGTCAGTTGCTCAGATCTTGTGATCCCGTATAGTTAAGACATCAGAGAGGCACAGTGTTTCTCTGATTTTCTTAACCTTTATTTTTGGAGGTGTCGTTATGACATCGGATCTTATCTCTGTTCTTGTTGATCATCACCCCGGTCGTATCGTCTCGGTGCGTTACACTAACAAGCGCGGCACGGTAGCAGTCCACACCATGATCCTTTGTGATTATGGCGGGGTCTTGGATCGGTCGCTTGCTAGGGTAGAGGGCATGACGGATGCGGACCTAGCGGCGCGTTGTCCGGCGGGGATCGACATGGCAACCATGCGGATCGCACGTGATGAAGTGCTCGCCTCATTCAAGGCTAGCAAGGCGCGGTTCGCATCGGGTGAAGATCGCAAGGGTAACTACACGGAACGCCTAACGGTTGACGGTGAAGCGGTTCCGGGCATGTTCTCGCACGTATCGGAACCGGATCGGGTGTACGTTCAAGGGTTACGGATCGCCTATCGGGAGATCGAACCCGGTACACCTAAGAAGCCTGTCAATTCACGACCCAAGACGATCGCAAAGAACGCGATCAAGCGCGGGTTGTCTGTAGCTAAATGGCAGGCGCTCAAAGGTGCCGAGATCGTGACCCTAGCAGCCGAGGGGGCACGGTATGAGGCCCACGCGGAGTCTGCTACCCTTTAACCCTTAGCAGGGGCCGCAAGGCCCCTCAGCGGTCCCTTCCTGGACTATTTAAAACGTAGTTCAGGAGGGGGGCCGCTTATCTCTTCGTCCCGCTAGGTGCCCAAATTTATCTATATCTGGGAAATTTCAGGGTCTGAAATATTGGTTAAAAACCTTCCCCTGGTTTGGGTAAACTTCTTGAGCCCTTCCCGATTTACCAATACTATGAGTGCTCGCTGCGGGTTTGCGGCGGTCTTGCACGTCTGATACGGGTTGCTCAATTGCTGAAGATGTGGGTAGATGTATGGGCGAGGGCAAGTGATTGGGCGTGAATGTGCGAAAGTTAAAAGCTCCGGCACCCGTGCTGTGTATATTTTGCGGCGCGTTGTACTCGGCTACCGAGGTGTTGAGCTATTCGCAAGGGGTGGCCACGGAGTTCACGATTTGCCCGGTATGTAAATCACACACCCATGTGTATGAAAATCCGGTAAGGGGAACGTAGGTATGAAATACGAAGATATAAAGCTAGAGGATTTAACGCTTGAGCCTGGATGTGCGGGGCTTGTTTATTCTTTATGCGGTCTTAATAATGACCCTGAGTTACTTTCTACAACTGACAAATTTCGCATCTCGTGTGTGGAGGCTCTTCGGTTAGGTTACCTCTTGAGTAAGTACCTGGGAGTTGGTAGAGAGGAGTTCATTGAGGGCGTACATGCAGTTATGGAAAACGACGATAGTTTAGTAAAAAGGTGTCACTAATATGGGTAACAAGATTTTAACAGTAGAAGGTGGGACGGTAAAAGAGCACGAGGTGCGTCCAGACGGGGAGGCTCAGTCTGAGGATTTGCACAAGGCTTTGAGTAATTTTATGGGTGTCCCTGCTGATAAGTCCGCAAATAATTTGGTTATTACATCTATTGGTGCAATTGAGTATGCTTGCATTGTAAGTAATCAAGTTGGGGTAGATAGGTCTGCCTTTTTGGAATCGGTGACTAATGTCTGGGACAGAGTCTCAAACACAGAAGGTGGGTCCGTTCGGGAGCAAGGATAGATATAAGTATCCTAGAATATATCGATATTTTAATTGTAGTTCTTACGACACTTGCTTGGACACTGCTGCTAATAAGAATTGGAAGGTCTTTACTTGTGAGGGCTGTGTTCTAGCGGAGTGTCTTACGTTTATAGATAGAAAGGGTGACTGATGTTATATTTGAGTGATTCGGCCAAAGTAGGCTTAGATAAAATAATAGACCAGATTTTATATAGTGAAATATCCAATAAAGATTTGGTAATCTCTAAGGATAAGTTATACAAATACAGAGTTGTTTTGGAGAAGGTTAGATCTGGAGTGACATCGGGTCCAAAATACGGAAAAGAGTAATGGTTGTTCTTTTTCCGTTATTAAAGTAGGTTAGTGGTGTCTTGAAAGAGGTACTGCCCACGGTGTGGGCGACGGATGTTGAAGCTGTATGAAGACGGCAAACTTATTTGGATGTGTACAAACTGTAGGAGAGACTAATGGATCCTAAGACTAGACAAGCTAAGCGACGACGCCTCACCGAAAACGGCGCATACGTAACTCACTCAGAAATTATGCGAAGAAGAGGTGGCACCAATATCACCTCTTTTCGCAACTTTGGGGCAAATGGAACCAAGACGATAGATGGAGGAAGAGCGGCGATTATCGCTGACACCTCCGCGTATAAATCTTACGTGTTCTATATGTCCCCGCGTACCTCGATCGGCAAAAAGCAAATCGAAGGTGGCAACAAGACGGTGGTGGTTAACACCGGCATTCTCTTCATTACTGTAGAGAAGAAGGGTTCTGGTAAGGGCAACAAGTACACTGGTGAAGCTTTTAAGTATAGCTCAGGCCAAGTACTCAATCTTAAGAAAGGTCAACGGTACACCTACTCCACAGGTAACGCCGAAGCTGAACTCTTAATTATTGAGAGCGGCGATCTAAAAGAGAAAGTCCTTGAAGAACCTATAGCCAACCTTGACGGGGCGCAGCAGTTCCAACTAAGTCGCAATCCAGGCATCGATATGGCCAATGTCAAACAACGTAAGCGCATGACGAAAGAAGAGCGCGAAGCGTATGGAAAAGCCTATGCCGCTTCTCGTGGGCACATGACCCAACGTGAGAAGAACATACTTGCGAAGGATATTGCTAGAGGTAACCGCAATGTGGATGCTTCGCAAACTGTTGTAGGTGTTAACCCCACCCCCATGGGCGATATCGGTGACAATTACCTGCCAACGGAGTAAGTCATGCCTTTAAAAGAGGGCGAAAGCGACGACACAGTTTCGCACAATATTAAAAAGCTTAAGGACGAGGGTAAACCCCAAGACCAAGCTGTCGCTATCGCCCTCGATAAGGCTGGCAAGGGGTTGTCTAAAGCAGACCCTAAGTCTTCTACGGCTAGAAGCCGTGATGCAGGTGTGGAAGAAAACCCACCCTCTATCCCAGAGTTTAAATCTTCTAAGGATAAGCGCCTTAGAAGTGTTGTTTCTACCCGCAATCCGAGTTTACAGCAGCAGAAACAGCGTATTGCACAAGCCTCTGATACCGCAGAGGAGTCTCGGAGAAAGCCTGCACGTACTGAAGCCCAACAGATGTTGGGTAAAGTTGTTAGGCAAGTCCCTGGCGCTGTAAAAGCGGGCTTAAGAACTTTAAGTGGTGCTGGGAAAAGGCTTGGCTCTGACGCTGCGGACGCTTCTTTTGGAAAGCTCCAAGGGAAGGGGCCTAAACCTGTAGACCCAAGAACAAGAGGGTACTCTGCGTCAGGAAAAATGGCTAAATCAGCTTGGGAATCCTTTGGTACTCTATCTGAACCCCAAGAAAAAAATTCGACTTTTTCTAAAGGGAAGAAGGACGACGACCCTTGTTGGGATGGTTACGAGCAAGTCGGTATGAAGGACAAGGACGGTAAAGAAGTCCCTAACTGTGTACCGATTAAAAAGAGCGTTATCCTGGTTAAGGGCAAGAAGAACTGTGGGTGTATGCAGGACCCTTGTGTGACTTACGGGGATATGTCCAAGGCTGTGGATGCTTCTACGGCTGATAAGCTAGATGAGATTACTGGCGAGCTTGAAGCGGCGTCTAAGATGCACGCGGAGCAGTCTAAGCAACTGGCTGGGGCGTCTAAGATGCACGCGGGCCAAGCTAAGCGTATTAAGCGTATTGCGTCAGCGCGTATGGAGAAAGGTCAGGATACGTTTGTTCCTCCTGAGTCTGTCCGCTCTGCTGCCCGCCGGGGCCTAGAGTTACGTCGCAAAGCTAGTCCATCTAACAAAGGTGGGCTTACTGCGTCTGAGGCTTCGGCAGAAGGTATCGGATCTGGAGTTCAGCGGGCGTCTAATCTCGCCTCTGGAAAAGGTGTCAGTTTAAGTACTGTTAAAAGGATGAAATCTTTTTTTAGTCGGCACCAAAAAAGTAAGAGAATCGATCCTGGTAAGACTGCCGCACAAGACAAAGGGTATCAGGCCCATCTACTTTGGGGCGGCGATGCTGGTAAGGCGTGGGCTGAGTCCATTGTAAATAAGGAGGATTCCGTGAAGAAATCTAACTGGGATGATATGGACTTAAATAAGGCTGATTTAAGTGCTGAAGATCGAGCCGATTTACCCAAAAAAGACTTTGCTATTCGTAGCAAAGCTGACGATGCTGAAGAAAAGAAAGAATCTGGGAATTACCCCATTCCTGATGAGTCGCACGCAAGGTTTGCGTTAGCGATGGTTGCAAAACATGGCACTCCTGAGGAGAAAGCCAAAGTGAGAGCGGCTGTACGTAAAAAGTACCCCTCCATAGGAGAGTCTGACGTGAAGAAATCTAATTGGGATGACATGGATTTGGTTAAGGGAAAGATGCTTTCCCCAAAAGAGGCAGCGGCCACCAGGACTAAGTACGCCAAGGGTGCCGAGGGAAAGATAAAAGATCTTCAGACGTGGGAGGAGCTACCCTCTGGACCACCCAAAAAGCGACCTATGAGCGCAGCACAGTTTGCGAAGCCAAAAGCCCAGAACCCAAGAGCGATTTCTGAAGATGCGGCTAAAAAAAATCGGAAGATTGCTAAACTAGACGAGAAATTTAGCGATGCGTGGGACGAGGCCGACGTTAAGAAATCTAATTGGGATGACATGGATCTGGTTAAGGCCGTTGCGGGTATGACCACAAAAGACGGACGATCAGCCCCTGCCGGAGACAAACAAACGGTTACGTTTGGAAGGGGCAAGTACCAACAGCCACGTAGTAAAACTTACGACAAGGAGGTACGTGACGGACTCGTCTTCGGGCATGAAGCCAACATAAGGCAGGCGGCAAGACCAGTCTTAGATAATGATAGCAAAGTTTACGAAGAAGAAGAAATTGGGTTTCAAGAGAAGCCTAAAAAAGCAGCACCAAAGCGCAGATTGAAATCTGCTGCTAAAGCCGGAGGTAAGGCGTCTTACCAATCTTTAATGACTGACTTAGCAGCACAAAAAGCAAATCGTCCTAAGCCTTCGCCGATCCCTGAACCTGCACCTACTAAGGAACATAAGGCAAGAATGAAGGCGTTTAAGGATAACCTGCAAGGTAAGCCGAAAGTAACTACTGTTGCTGCGCCCATGAAAAAGCCTATGGAGAAGTCCATGGACCCGGCATTAGCTGCACGTATGAACATGCGGCCTCAGAGTCGTTTGGGAAGTGTCGTTGATCCACAGACCGCTTCGGTTGGTAATTTCAATACTACCATCGCTAAGAGCTTTACTGAGAACACTTCTGCGTATGTTGAGTCCGTAAGACCTCGCAAGTCTGGTGGACCACGAGCTAAGAAATAGTAAGCTAGCTAGAAATTAAAAATTTACTAAAATTAAAAGTAATGAGTGACTATGTCTACGAACCTTTATTTAGATGCGAGGTTATTTAAAGGACTAAGCGTCCGCAATTCCATTAAGTTGGACGTAGACTTAGATGACGATATTACGCAGCAGGATTCCCCACATGTAACTCCTCTCAAAGGGGAGAAGAGTACTACAGGCATGGGTGCCGCTGGCACTCGTGGGGCTAATCCTACTATTAAGTGCCCTTCGCCTAGCGGGGAGCAGAGAAACTACTATGATCCTGCCAAGCTTAAGATCAAATCGGGAGTCTCTTCCTCCGTTAAAAAGCCCCCTACTCCCCCAGGCTTAACTAAAGGTGGAGACTCCCCCCTTTTTACTATAGGTGGCCAAGCTGTACTGAGCAAGGCTGTTAAGACCTCTCCAAAGATGGGCGTAGAGGCCCCTGCCGCAGCCCCTCAGCAACAGTCTCTAGATCTGGGAGGTCCTTCCGCTGAGCCTACTCCAAAGGCTTCTCCACCTCCTGCTGAAGTCTCTGCTTCTCCTTCTGCTCCTCCCTCCGCTCCTAAGCTCGACGCACCTGCTCAACCGGCTGCTCCACAACAACAATCTTTAGGTTTGGGCGAAACTCCTGCTCCCAGTCCTGCTAAACTTGAAGCACCTAAAGTAGATGCTGGCGCAGGACCTAAAGTAGATGCTGGTGCAGGACCTAAAGTAGATGCTGGTGCAGGACCTAAAGCTGAGGCCGTACCGTCCCCTGGCCCCGTCGCTATGTTTGACAAGCACGACGGGGGGCAAATTCATGTTCACGCAAAAGACCACCAATTACACTTTACAGATGCCTCCACGGGCGAAAAAGCAGCTTCCCCGGTTCACATCCACACGACGGAGGACCACCTTGACGAAACCGGGAAGCCTACGGGCCACAGTAAAATAGCTATCCCTTCTAAGTTAAAAGATAGCGTAAAGACTGAATCTGCAAAGTTGTCTCCGGGGTACGACCACCCCCATGTTACGGGAGGTGGGCATGAAGTTAGTCACGACGTATTCTCTCCCGGTACAGGTGATGAAAATCACATAGCTGAAATTAAGCGGCACCTTGCTGATGGTAAATCGGTCATTGTCCCTGCTACGCAAAAAGGAGATGGGGAGCAAGGAGACGCCCACGGTGTTCACGAGCACATCAAGAATAAGCTGGAAGCGGGCGAAGATTTAGGGTTTGAGCATACCTTATTTGGAAATAATTCCCTCCACCTTACCCCTGAAAAGGGCGACACTGCTGACAAGGCTCCGGCTGGGGGCAAGTATGTTCAGTTTGGAAAAGAGGTTGATAAGCCCGTCCGAGTGACTGGCGGTGCTGCTGAGAAGGCCACCCCTAAAGATTCGGCACCGGGTGGTGTGGACAAGCCTACAGGGAAGCAGGGGACTTTAGATTTTGGTGATGACGACCTTCAGCACACCGACGATACTGGGGAGTTTGACCACAGTATAGGACGTCATGAAGGTACTTTTAGTGGTACACACAAAAATGGAGAGCCCCACACCGGAACTTTAAAAGTAGCGGGTGGTACCGTAGAGCTAGCGGACGGAAAACTGTCTAAACACTCGCTTGCCCATGGCGAGGGTGCAGTCCACAACATGGACTACAACAAGAAGACTGAGGAAGTAGTCCATTCTGATGGTCGCAAACTGCACTCTCTTGCACATAACGACGATGGGACAGTAACGGAAACCCAATATCACGATAATGGGGAGAAAAGTAACGAGGCCACTTACGCGGCAGACCAGCACACGGCAGATTTAGACCCCAATGCAAAATCTACTACTTGGGACGAAGACGGTAATGTAGCACACGAGGGTTTACACTCAGAATCCCCGTTCCATCCTGAGAATATGAAACAGGACGATGGGACGTATGCTTCACCTACTAAGGAAGACCTTGCCCGACACAGAGAGGAGCATCTTTCTAAGCAGTCTACTTCAGTAGAGGGTACTCCTGACACAGAAGCGCCTGGTACACCGTTTGAAGAAACCTATAATGGTTTTGTTCACAGGGGGCACCGCAACGAAAACGGTAATACGCATGGCACCCTTACTATCCACCACCCTAATGGCCAGTTGGGGTATGAGGGAGAGTATAGGGACGGTAAGAAGCACGGCCTTCATACTGAGCGCAGCAGTAATGGGAAGCTATGGTATGAGGAGGAGTTTAGGGATGGCAAGGCGCACGGCGTCCATCGTGAGTACCACCTTGATGGTCGGACAATAAAGTCAGAGCGGGAGTATAGGGACGGCGAGCAGCAGGGCGATCACAAGCACTATCACGAGGATGGGAGCCCTTCGCATACGCACGTTAATGTTGCGAATATGAGTCCGAATGATGTCGTTCGAGCGTTAGAGACCTATTTAGGAGAAGAAGAGCTTACTGCCCTAAAATCAGAATCTTGGAATGAAAGTGGTAGCGACCCAGACCTTTATAACGAGATA
>Ga0209232_1000759_pt1 | contig 18719 bp, 23 predicted proteins | sample ETNvirenome_2_60_FD_184066 | JGI IMG/M metagenome (GOLD analysis project Ga0209232, IMG submission 184066) | Marine viral communities from the Pacific Ocean - ETNP_2_60 (SPAdes) (version 2) | ecosystem: Environmental > Aquatic > Marine > Oceanic | place: Pacific Ocean | collected 2013-06-22
GAGCGTTTGAATCTTCAAACGTTATATACTTCATTTTAGGTTTTTCAGAAAGTGGTTCGCCTACAGGTTCTGTAGGAAATAATTGTGCGTAAGCATCTGCAAAAGCAGTTGCGTCAAATTGTAAATTAAATGGAGAAGCTAATTGATTGTTTGGAATAACTGTTCCAGATTGTTCTGGTACTATAATCTCGGGACCATCTTCGCCAACAAGATATGGTTGACCAGCATTGACTGGGCCGCCTTCTTGTCTTTTTTCAATTCCAAATATTTCAGAAATTCTATCGTCTTTGTAAATGTCAGGTACAGTATGGTGATAAGTACCATACATCTGTGCTTGTGCTAATTTATCTCCTGCTAATATTCTTCTAAAGTAATCGTCTGTACCTTTTTGCTGATACAAATTAGCAAGCATTACATCTTCTTGTTGTTTAGGTGTTAGTTTATTTGGGTCGTTGTGTTTACGTGCTTCGTTTATCCAACTGGGAACTTTATCCCCTTTTAATTTGTAGGTTCTTTCAGTTCTGTTTAATCCTGTTTGAAAAGCATTGCCTTCACCTTTAGTTAAGAATTGATATATACCACGTGCAGAACTTATATCACTGACAGTATTTTTACCGCCAGAGCTTTCTATCTGTGCTACATTTTCTATGAAGTTGTCTAAGTTGGAAAGTGCAGGAGCATTGTACATTGCCCCCAATAATGTTCTTATGTCTATAGGCTTCCTAATAGGAAGTACGTCGTCTGCCATTTGTTTCCTTACGTATTGTATTCAGAGAGCGAACTCTCTTAGGTTTATTAATTGTTTACTATATCTTCTTTGTAGTTGATTGTATTACTACTTCCGCCAGGCGATAAAGCCATGTTTTGACTTATCTCATTAACAATAGATATTTTTAAAGCTCTCATTGTTTCTTGTTGATCTGGTGGTAGTTGAAATAAAAATTCTTCCGTTAACTGTTCAAGCAATCCTACTTTAGTTTCTGTGTCAAATTGTTTTGATAGTTCATTTCCTAATGCTTCTTGATAGCCTGCTGCTCCTGGCATTAGCCCAGTGCCTTGTACTATAACCATAGCACTTCTAATATCGTTGTTTAATAAATCTTTTGCTTGTGCTGAGTTTGGATCTATTAAACTAGCATCTCTTAAATTTTTTGCAATTTGTGATACAGCTGTTTGATCATCTCTTAAAATGCCAGCTTCTCTTTCTTGAATCTTAGAAGCAATGTCCATTAGCTCTGCGTTAGCCATTAAAGATTCTAAGTCAGCGGCTGATTTTGATGTTGCTCTATCATATTCTTTATCTTCTAGTGCAGTTATAGCATCAGCACCTTCTCCTAAACCTCTAGCTACATCAGTAACAAAACTTCTAGCTTCGCCAGGATCTTTAGGTTGCAATAACCTGTCTCCTATTGCTCTCATAATTGCAAACGATTTATCAGCGTTAGAGATTGTTTCTCCTTCTCTAACATCTCTGTCAAACATTTTTTCTAAAAAACTTTTAGAAGCATAAGCTTCAGCTTCCTCTTTATCTTTTAAATATTTATCCATTTTCTTTTTGGATATATCTTTTAATTCTTTAGAACCTTTTTCCATTTTACTATCAAAGACAGCTTTCTGTAATTTCATATTACCTCTAGCTATTTTTGCAGGGTCAAAGGATTCTTCTGCAGCAACTTGAAATGGATCAGCAGGTTTATAGTTTGGATCTTTAAATTTGTCCATAACACTTTCCTGTTCTATGAATTTTTCTAAGTTAGGATTAATAGTAAAATTTGTTTTAGGTCTTTTAAATTGTTCCATACGAGCATCTTCTCTTATTCTTGCTCTTCTTTCATTTTCTAAATCAGCTATTCTTTCCTCGTAACTTTTAAAATCAAGATTGTCTTCGTCATCAAGTAAATAATAAAATGGTGATGATGGTCCTGGCATAATTTATCCTATCCGAATGGTGTCCAGCCTAGACCACCAGCTACACTAGCTGCGTTAAGTCCAAAGCCTAACAGTTGAGAGAATCCACTAGGACCTTGTTGTCCTGGTGCTGTTGCTTGAGTGTATGTAGTTACAGGATATGGTGCGCCTTGTAAGATGCCACTCATAAATGTTAATTGTTCTTTAGGATAGTATTGCTCTTTTAAGAAATCACTGTAAGCAGTATCTAATGCCGCTTGATCTATTCCTCTTTCTAGTGCCCCTACTCCTAGTTGAGAAGCTACATCTGCAGCTCCTAAAGTTTGTTGCGTTGCTGCTCCAGTCACTTCTGCTAGTCCAATGTTACGCATTGAATCAGCAGCTCCTGTGGTAGCTTTACCTAAATCCCCATAAGTCTTAGCCAAATTAGCCATACCTTGTCCTGTTTGTACTTGACGTTTTCTATCATCTTGTACAGCTTTTAAAGCAGACTCGTAAGCACTGCCATAACCTTTAGAATACAAATCACTTATGCCTTCACTTAAACTTCTATTTGTTACTCCTTGAAGTACAGCTTGTCTGCTTCCTCCAAATGATCCAGTTTGTGCAGCTGTTGCAGCATTTGCTATTTGTTGTCTTTGACTTTCTTCTCTTAATCTTCTAGCTGCAGGATCTAAAGCCTGTGTTACATAAGGATTTATGTATCCTTGAATATCTGCTCCTGTTATTCCGCCAGCTCCTTGTGCAAACATATTTTGAGCAAGCGCTCCTTGGTTAGCCGCTTGTCTTAAATACGATTGAGTGCTGTCAGCAGCTCCTGTTAGTAAAGCATCTGCCCCTTGTAAAGTTCCAATACCCTGACCAGCAGTAGCATATCCTGTCCCTGCGTAGCCTCTTTGCTGTGCGATAGCATCTTGTTCATCTTGTGATAATCCTGCAAGTCTTGGTCCTGAATAAGGAACAAAATCCTCTGAAGCAACATCTGCTGCTGCTCCAATTAATTGTGCTGCAGGTTCAGCTACGTACGATGGTATATCAGTTGTAGTAATTCCTGATGATTGGACAGGAGGAGCTGAATCTCCACCACCAAATAAAAAATCAAATAAAGCCATTAGGTTGTTGTCCCTCCGTCTGTTGAGCCAGAATAATCAAAATCTGTGCCTTGACCAAAATCAGGTCTTCCATAATATTCTCTTCGTCTTGCTTGATATTCGCTAAATGGTTCTAGTAAACTAAATCCACCAAGCATAGCATAATCTCTTATCTCATCTAGCGTAAGATTATCACCTTCAGGTATTTTCATGCCACCTTTTCTCATCATGAATCTTCTTCTACCTGGCACTAAATCACCTTCAGTTATTCTATCACTAGTGTAATCAGAAGGTAGATAATATTCAGAAGCGTCTAAATATTCTGTATCATCTGCAACGCCATCTCCATCTCCATCTACTACCACTTCTTCATTAACTGTAGCTATAGGGCGATCTCTACCTCTATCACCTCGACTATCGTAGTCTCTGTTAAAAGTAAAACCTCCTTTACCAAAAAGATCGTTTAAAAATCCGCCTGGTTTATTCATGTTAAAAGAACCCACAACTTCACCATCTAGTGTGGCATCAAATTTCATATCACCAAGTAAACCTTTGTATCTGTTATATTCAAAATTTTTAATATCTGATGGTTTGTACCCTTTTTCTAGCATTCTGTTATATGTGTCATAGCCTAAATCTAAATCTATTGAAGTATTAAAAGGATTGTCATAACCTTTTGTAGTTGGATTGTAACCTGCTGCGTTTTGCATCATCTCTCTAACAGCTAAACTTCTAGTTGTTTCATTTCCGATATTGCCCATTTTATTACCAAAAGCATCTGCTGTGCTTACGCCTGCGTCCTTAGCTTGATCTATTGCATTTTGTACATCTTCAGGAGAAAATTTATTTGGATTTCTTAATCTATCTTTAATTTCTGATTCACTTAAATCATTATATGAACTAGTTGGGCCGTCACCTCCGCTAGTATCATTAGATGTCGTATCAGAAGAAGTTCCTCCATAGTCAGAGTGCAGACCACCAGGTCCTCCTCCGTATGGGTTGTTGCCTCCTCCGCCAGTATTAGTATTACCACCAGTATTGCTACTTGAACCACTTGATGAGCTTGAGCTGCCACTAGCTGGACCTTCATCACCGCCTCCATATGCGCCTATTCCTCTGTAGGAAGGTATTCCTGCTGGAGTCATTTCACCAGAGCCACCTAATAATTTTAAGATTCCTGCTTCTTCAGGTGTAATAAAAGCAAGCATATGACCAGGAGGAGCCGAAGCTGCCTCAATTGTACTAGCCATATTAGTCAATTGATTGTTCACGTTTTGTTTCGCAATGCCCATAAAATCCATGTTCTGATTCGTTGTCTCGGGAATCATATGGATACCTTTGACACCTTTTTGTGCCCCTTTTCTAGCTTGTTTATACGCTAAAGCTCCGATACCAGGCATACTTGTGCCGATCTCAGAGGCACGCATTACAATATCATTGGGTTGTACTGGACCTGTAACGTCCATCTTTTGGCTATTATCCATTGTTATATTATACCTTATATGTCCCCTATTTGCAAGGGGGCACCCTTATTCATTTTGAGCTACTGCCATATAGCTGATTACAATATCTAGCTGATCTGTGGAAGTAGAAGTTACTTTTAATATATCTGATTCTTCTAGTATTAATGGGTGAGTTAATAACTCTATAGTTTGATTTCCTACTAACACCTTTAATCGTTCAACTGTGTATGTTGCAGATGCTGAACTGTCTGTTACCTCAAAGGTTACTGAAGGAGTAAATACTCCCATAGTTGAAACCTTAATAGATTTTATTATCAATTGTTGTTTAGCAGGAGCTGTCAGTAAACTAGTCTGTGAAGTAGACGTTAATGATTTTCCTACTATTTCATATTTTATTGCCATTATCCTAAAAACCAATTCATAGATTTTTGTTCTGTATCATCTGCCAAGCGTCTTGGTATAGGACTTAAAGAATTATCCCTTAGCCTTAATGCTTGTATTAATGCGTCATATGTTCTAGCCAGAATAGTTTTATTTGTTCTTTCTTCTACAGATAATTCTGGATATATTCCTTTACTATATAAACTCATTACCTCGTACCATCTGGTTGTCCACGAACACGCCAAGTTCCTAATCGCCATTGTGTGTCAACCGCATCACTAAATATTTTTACTTGAAACGCTCTGCCTCTTGCTCTAAAATCTAACTTACCTTGTGTAGAACTTATAGAGAAAGGACCTTTAGTAACTACGTTAGCATCGTTAGGATATCGCTTGGTGTTTATTTCTGTCTTAATAGTATTACCTGCAGCAAATGTTGTATCAGGTATAATTCTATCCATGAAGAAAACTTGATCTCCATTTTCATCACCATTAAAATATCCTGTTTGTATAAAAGAAGTCATAGCAGAACCGTTGTTATCAAATCCTGTTTCTTGATTGTATACAACCCCAGACAAGTCAACAGCTACTGGAGTATTAAAAGCATCACTATCTTCCCAAGCACTTCTAACTAATGATTGTCCAATTGACCAGGTGTTATCTACGTAATTGTATATTACGTACCTATTAATATCTGTTGCGGCTGTAGTTACATCTGTTGTTATGTTAGTTGAGTCAGCTCCATAAAACCACCAGATTTCATTGTATTTAGATACTTGTGCACTAAATATTTTTTGAGATTGCAACATACTTAATGTTTCTTTTATTGTTGAATCTGGCCTTAATCCGCCATAAATTAAATTATGGACAGGACATGGCAGTACTTTAATCGTTCCATCATATACATAGAAATTATTTTCACCAATCCAATAGGCTACGCCTTCAACAGTTGCTGGAGAATTTACAGATAAAGCCCCTGCTCGTGTACCTAGTTGGGTAAAAGCAAACGTGAATGGTGGTCCAATAAATTGCATACCATACAGATCTTGATCAGTCCAAATTAATAGTTGCCCTTTAGATTTTCTAACAGCAGTTATTTCAGACCCCGTTCCTAATCTTTGATCACCTGCTGAATTCAATTCGTCAGCATTCCAAATGTTTAAAGTTTCTTGCGATGCAAACCTTACTGTTAATGGATCAAAATCTGAGCTACCTTCAGGCTCACATCCAAAAGCAATTAAGTGTCTGTCTGGTGTTGAAACTAAAACTCGCCCTACTTTTGCAGGTATGCCAGTAGTAGGTAGTCCTAAGCTTGTAACATATTGAGAAAGAGTGACTCCTCTACTTGTAACGTTTGTCATATCAAAATAATATATTTCTTCTGTGCCATCTCCAGTAGAAGCTACAATATCTTCACCCCACATGTCAAAAGACCAAACTCTTGTGTTTTGTGCAATGCCTGTACTTCTAGCTGTACCCCATGTGCTAGAACCATATGTACTTGCGCCCCAACCAAAACCTATTGTACTATCGTCTGGTCCATTATTTGTTAGTGCTCTAATGTTTACTGCTCCTCCACCTGACGTAGATCCTGAACTAGCTGTTCCTGAGATAGACGCTCCAGTACCTGCTACAGGAGTTATGGTAAATGAATTAGCGTTAATAACAGTAGCAAAATATTCTCCAGGTGCTATCGTAACACCGTCAATTGTTCCTGACGCAATACTTGATATAATAACTCTTGATGAAGGAGTTGTAGTTGTAATACCGTGAGATGCCCAAGTCATAGTCACTTCATTCGATCCTGCTGAGCCAGTTGCAAATGGATTTGTTAAAGCATTAGTAGCTGTTCTATAAGGTGTTACATCATAAAAAGCCTCACCACTTTCTAGATAAACATGAGTGTTAGTGCCGTATATAATCCATCGTTGTCCTAAATTAGTTATACCTGATAGTATAGCTCTTGCAGTTCCATTAATAGTAAAACCTACAGATGCATCACGTTGTTCCCATCCTCCTAATTTTTCAGGAAAGGTATTTCTAAATCTTATTAAGTCACCATCTGTGTATCTCATCTGCGCTTGATAGTCAGAAACTTCAGTAACTATCCCAGGTGATGGTGGTGATAATTTTAATAATGCGCTCATTACGCTACCTATCTATAATATTTTAATATTTTTATTGGTTTATCTGATATATTTTTGTATATTGCGTTTTCTGATGTTAGCCTTTTTACTGATATAGGATATTTTTGTTCCTCACCATTTATATTAACTCTGCCCCCACCTATAATATAGCAATAGGTTCCATCAGTTGAGACATTGGTTTCTTCGTTAGGCATTAAATCTTTTTGCATACATGTCCAGTTTTTTAAATTTGATAATCTCATAATACATAGCATTTGAACATCATCTGATAAATATTCAATTGATATTCCTGAACATGGTATATCATAAAATAAAGGAGTTTGATCCCAATCACTGTAAGCATATTTATATTCAATATCTATAGAATAACTTTTAGCAAATGCGTCGTAGTTTTCATCATATATTAATTCTTTAAATGAAGAGCCTTTTAAATAATTCATAAACTGTTGTACATTTGCGTCTTGAATATTATCATCTGCAATCCATTTCCAAGTAACCCTGCATTTGCCTTGTATTAAAACATGAGTCTGTTGAGATTGTTGAATTAAAGGATACGTTGGGTGAGGATCTTGTAAATCTAAATGTGCTCTTTCCCATTTTTCAGTTCTAGAAAATAAAGAACCTTTACCATTTCCGTCTATTGGTGGATTGTTACTTCCCCATGATACTTGCAAATTGTTATCAAACTTTGCTATAGCAGGCAGTATTGGTTCAAAAATTACTGTCATACTTCTTCGCTTTTTATTGACGGCTTAATTTCATCTCGTATAGGATCTAAATCTAAAGATTCTCTTAAAGGGCTTTGACTTTCTAATTGTTGTGCAGTGTTTACTGCTAGCATTTCATCTGAATTAGGAGAAGAAGGAGGTAAAACTCCAGGCCCCCAACCAAAGTCAAAATCAGGATCTTCCATTAGTTGAGTAGAAGCCTTGCTTGCTCTTTCCGCCCAACTCATTGGTTCTTGATACATAGTAGGAAATAATTCTTCGTGTGTAAATTCAAAATCTTGATTTTCAAGTTTTTGAAATATCTCATCATCTTCTATATCAATCGTATATTTTTCTTTATTTTCTATTTCTTCACAAATAGTCGGAGCACCTCTAGCTATTTCTTTTATAATATCTTCAGGTGTCATGTCTTTGTATAAAGTTAAATCATAATTAAAAGATTGATAATCTTTTGCATCCTTTCTAGTTTCGTCACTAGAAAATGAACATAATAAACTATTTTGTTCAGGATTATAATCTGCTACATGTACTTTATATTTTTTGTTTTTTAAATTTGGATTCATTATGCTGTCCTTCCTGTTTGAGTTCCAGATGGGTTAAATGTTATTGATGAAGAGTTTGAAGTTATATAACCTCTGGTACCTCCAGAACCAGCATTAGTTGCTCTAGGGTTATTTCCAGTTCCTCCAGGATTTACGTTTCCAGCAGCACCATCGGAACCTAGGCCACCTCCAGCTCCTCCATTTCCTGCTGGTTCATCATTATCAAAAGGGTTAGCAGGTATCATTACGCCATTTCCTCCAGCTCCTCCTGCATTGGCAGAACCTGCAGATCCTGCATTTCCAGCATTAATTACTCCTCCCGCATTAGTTGTAGCACCGCCACTACCAGCAGTAACACCAGCACCTCCGCCACCGCCTCCACCTGCTCCTGCTTGATAAATATTTATATTTTTACCACCACCTTTTGCAAAGAATTTGGTACCTCCACCACCTCCTCCGCCTCCGCCTCCATAAATAGAGCCGAAGTTTTTAAAAGTAGTAGGATATGCTGCATTAAAAGCAGCTCCGTTTACAGTAGTTCCGTTTCCTCCATTTGTAAGAGCGCCAGGATTAGGATCACCATTAAGATAATTTGCATTTGCTTGACTTCCACCAGTTCCTCCAGCACCTCCGCCACCTTTGACAGTGCCATAATTTTCTACTATTACCGTGTCCCCAGAAGACCATGGTGTGCCTGTTTGTAATGAGGTAGAGTTTGTAGAGTTAGTTCCAACAGTTACTCCAGGATTAATAGTTAGTGTGTAAGCAGTTATCCCTGCAGAATATGTGCCACCTCTGTTACTAGCCATGTTGTAATTATTTGTGCTACTTGAAATAGTTTGATTAATAGTTACTGATGAAGAAGCTCCGTAAAATTCGCTGAAAGAACTTTGAGCACCAGATGATTTTCCTATCATGTCACGAATATCTGAATCGTTTATACTTGCGGTACTACCACTATTTCCGCCTGCTTCGACGTGAATTTGATTTAAAGAGAGTGGGCCGCTGTTAGGTAATGCCATGTGCTACTCCTCTTTACAATGACAATTCTTTTTGTGGTTATCTAATTCTACTTTTAATTCTTTTACTGCTTCAATAAGATATCCTACCATGTTGCCATAAGCAACTGATTTAGTACCCATCTCATCATCTGCAGTTTTAACTAATTCAGGAGCTATTTCCTCTAACTCTTGTGCAATCACACCACTGTTTAATTTGTCATATCGTTTAAAAGTAACACCTCTCATTTTAGAAACTTTATCTAAACCACTTTCAATTGTTTTAATATCTGTTTTTAATCTTTCATCTGAGAACGCTGTAACGTTATTGTTAAACGTTGCTGCCCCCGCTTCTGATATGTCGAGTGTTAATGCATTAATTACAGTGCCCCCATCGTTGCCTTGTAGTTTTATATCTTTATCTTGGATTGGGGCATAAATAGCTAAATCTTGACTGGAACTATAAATTCTTCCAAACTCTGTTCCGCCATCTAAAAACTGAATGTCCGCACCATCTGCATCTAGTTTAATATTTCCAGCAACATCAACTGTAAAATCACCAGATGTGTTAGCTAAATTTCCTGTTACAGTTACTCCAGTATCTGTGGTTGCAAGTTTTGTTCCATCATTAAATTTAAAAACACAAGAGCTACCATTTGTAAACTCAGCAAGTGTTTCATTGTTTGCAGCATTTTTAAGACGTATGTTATCTGACAATATTTGTAACTCACCTGTGTTACTATCAATTAACGAGTTAGCACCGTTGTGATGGATTAGTAAATCACCACCAGCTCCAAATATAGCTTTTGCATCATCTGCAAATTCTAAAGCATTGTCAGACTCATCAAATACTATATTAGCTGCTGCTCCTTGTAGTGTAAGATCATTATCAATAGTAAGAGCACCTGTCAGTGTAGCCCCTGATAATGCTGTAACTACTTGTGCAGTTGTAGGCACAGAACCTGTCATTTGATCAAAACAATTGTGCACCTCATCTGATCCGTCTACATAAATTTGAGCATCAAAGCCAGACGCAAGAGTCACTGTTTGTGCTCCTGTTCCTGCAGTAAATATTAATGACTGGTCAGTATTATTTCTAACGACAAATACTTTTTCAATGTTAGGAAGTGTTACAGTACACGTGCCCCCTGGAGAACCTGTATAGTTGATGACACGTTGTCTTCCTTCCTCATCTGCATAAGATGTAGGTTGTGTAGTAAATGTCGCTGTATGTGATGTAGAGCTTAATGCAACAGACATGTAACCGTCAGTAGAATCTTCCATTCTATTCCAGTTATCATTAGTTTGTGCACCCCAGGTGTTGTCATTTTCACCTGTAGCCATTAATCGCAAACCTAAGTTTGACCAAGTTGATGCCATAATTTAACTCCTTACGCTATTCTTAAGATAGCATTTGACGCATCATTAGTAGGCCATTGTATTTCAAATGTACCACCTGATACGGAATAGTCTGCTCCAAAATCAATAACCATAACTGCTGGATCACCAGAAGCTGAGTCATTATAAATTATACAACCTCTTGTAGTAAATGTAGCTGATGTCCATTGTGCGTTAGCAGAAAATGTTAAATGAGCAGTAGTACCAGTAGACGAAGGTGTAGTATTCGTTAAAGAATAACCACCTGTTGTGTACCCATTACCATTAGCAAGCTCATCTGAGTTACCAGTTACAGTTGTGTAAGAAGTTGTGGCAGCACCATAAGTACCTGATTGCGAAGCGTTTGCTTTAATAAGAGCTACTTTAAAAGTATTTCCAGAACTGTTTGTAAAGTTGTGGACAGCCTTTAAAATCTCAACTTTAAAACTAGTTGCTATTGCTGATGTAATTGCCATTTAGATTCTCCTTTAATTAGTATCTATTTTTTGTTGTTCTTTGCATTTCGTTTAATTCTCCCTGCATTAGGGTAGAATTTCGCATTTTTACTTGCTCTTCAGTAGCCAGTGTTTGTACAGCTCTTTCGTATAATTGCTGCCATCTTTGCATTTGTCCTTGATCAACTTTCATAAAGTTGCCCGATTCTAATAAACAAGCATATAGTAAAGCATCTCCACAATAATCTCCTAAATAGGTATTTGCTTGTGTCGATGAAAGACCTGTTGGTTGTATATTATAACTGATCTCAATGGTTTTGTCAACCGAGGGAGTAGGAGCAAATAAAAAATTCATATGTCTATTACTAGACGTGTAGTTTTTGTTGGTCTTACTAAAAGCCCAATATGCTGGATCGTCACCTGATGTGGTAGCGGGGGCACGCCAATACTCCCGTATAAATGATTCGTCTTTTTCATATACCCAATCACCATTCTGTGTTCTAACCCATCTTACATATATTAAATCTTGAGGAACTGCAGTAGTATTACTATTAGCCGATATTGTCAAAGTAGTAGTAAATTGAGAGTTAGTAAAGTCTACCTCTCTATACATTCGTTCTTCTGCTAATCCTATAATTACATCTATAGGAGCAATACCAGATCCTGTTGCTGTGGTTAACTCAGTAGAATCATTCTCTGTAAAATCTATAATAGCTTGTTTAAGTTGTACGTATGTAAATTGCATCTATTGACCCCATGTTCCTTGACCCCAAGGATTTAAACCATACCCTGGGAATGCTGCGGTTATTGTACCACGTTGAGCAGTAGAAGACAACCCTGATACGTTAACTTGTGCATTTAATATTACTGTTCCTTGTTGTGAAGCTGCTTGTATTCCAGGTGGTACTTCTACCAAATTAAATGAGAACCCTAAGCCACCATGGGCAGAAGTCATACTTAAACCTGGTATCTCTTCTGTGAAGTTCAGAACTACATTTGCAGTTCCTTCAGATGCTGTTGCTGTGATACCTGATACTTCTTCAGCTTGTAGGAATACAGGAGTACCCTGTTGAGCTGTAGCTTCTTGATCGGCAGGTGTAACAGTGTTTCCAATTAAAAATCCAACATTACCTTGTTCAGAGTTTGCAGCAATACCATCTGGTTGATCTGCAAAATTAAATGAAACAGATCCTTGGTTTGATGATGCCTGTTGTCCGTCGGCTAATTCAATTTGTGCTGGTGTTACTGTTCCTTGAGATGTATTTGCTTGTGATCCTATTACATTTTCAACTGCACCAAATCCTAGAGTTCCTTGTTGAGTAGTAGCAGACCCACCTACAGCATCTTCTTGTGCACTAAATTGTAATGTACCTACTGATGCAGTAGCAGATAATCCATCTGGAACTTCAGTTAAATTAAATGTTACAGATCCTTGGCCACTAGTTGCAAGTTGAGAAGGAGGAACTTCAGTACTGTTAAAGAATAACCCTGTAGAACCATGACCAGATGTCATCCCAAAACCTGGAGCGTTCTCAGTAAAGTTTAATTGGTTGGCAGTTAATGTAAATGCTGCAGTAGCTTCAAGTCCTGTGACACCAAAATCTAATAAACTTAAACCTAATCTTGGTGGATTAGGGGGTGGTTGCACTGCCATCTGTCCAGAAAATCTACCGTGTAAAGGTCCTAACTGAACAGTAACAGTTTGATTAGCTCCATCATTGTCAGGTCTAGGCTCTTTAAGTACGTCAGTGCCTCCTAACTTTAAATATTTTTGTGGATCTAGTTGAGGATGTTTTTCAGTATAGTCCCCTTTATATACACGTTTGCCATCCCATTGAGTACGAGCATCTTTATATTTGATCTTGCGACCAAATATGTCGTCCATCAAGACTGCATGTTTTCCTCGTGTATATCTTGCCATAATATTTTAAATATAAGGAATAGAAGGCTGTACTACAAATGCTGCTCTTTCTCTGTCTTCAGATCTAGCTTTTTCCCATTCCTCGTTGTATATAGCTGTAAGCTCTTGTCTTCTTTGTATGTCTACAGATCCTGGCATTTTGTTAGCTAGTTCTACTGTTAAGCCACTTATTAAAGGAGGTAGAAATCTTTTTGGTATTTGCACATTCTGCGTATAATCTACATAAGGACCACCTACAGTTGCTTGACCGCTTGCTGTATCTGTCCAACCTACATCATCAGGATATTTTATTAGCCAAGCTTTAAATACATATGCATTTATAGTTTGTCCACCACTAACATAAGTCTTGTCAGGCACAGGCCATAAATAAACTTTATGTGTAGCTTGTCCTGCAGAATTGTATTGAGCATTTCTCTCTACAGCGTATTGTATAGGTTTGCCTTTATTTGTTTTGTTAGGTATATCTAAGTAATCAGCAAAACTAATTCTTTCAAGCGGTATATCTCCGATATCTGTACCACTAGTATCTCCTACTGAAGCATCTAAAACATCTGAATATTTACTAGAAGAAAAAGTAATATGATCTTGATCAGTGGTCATTCTAGTATCTTCTAGATCTAAAGTAAACAAGTTTACTCCGTCATTCATCCATTTAATTAATAATAAATTTAATGAACGTCTAGCAGTTACTAAATCGTATCCACCTTTTGATGCATCACCAAGTCTTTCATAAGCTTCTTGGATTACAGTATCCAGTGATAAATTAAAATTATGGGTACCTGAAGTAGCCATATGTCCTCCTTACATTATTGTTCTAGCAATGAGGTAACACATTTGAGCAAATACAGTACCTCCTACAATCCAAATAAATTTGGAAAGCCTGTCAATATCCGAAGCCATGTGCTCCAAGTGATTGTCTTTTATTTGAGATACTTTCTCATGTATTAATTTTAATTCACCTTTTATTTCTATAATAGCTTCTTTATTTGTTTGTTCAGTAGCCATCTTAATTCCAAAATACTGTAGCTTCTGAAGCTGTGCCTGTGACTGCTACAAAAATATTTGTTTTAACAACCTTGCCTTGATCAGGTATATTAATATGTGTACTAGTATTAGCTGTCGCACTTACTTTTAATATTTTAGTTCCGCCAGCAGACTGTCCATCGTATATAGTTGCTGTAGCTGTATCACTTCCTGCTGTTAACAAAAGAGCTAAAAGCCTTTGTCTATGGTCTGCTGTATTTTGACCATCACTAGTAGCACTGGTGCCTGTTGCGCCCGTTGCTATGTTGGTCGAATTACTATCGCCCTGGAATGAAATTCCCATGTATTATCCTCCTAAAGTGAGGAGGCCGAAGCCCCCTCTATTATCTATATATATATTACGATATGTTAGCGTCTTGTATATAAGTTACTACAATATATAACTCACCTGCACTAGCTGAGTTTGCTACCATAGATGCATATATTTCTACGTCTGATGTTCCAATGTTAATCCATCTGTCAGCTGCAGCTGGAGATGTAATACCTCCTGTTGCTGTAGCAGATACTGCTGCACCATCGACAAAGAAATCAGAATCAGCTGAAGTTCCTACGTCTAGTTCTGTTGTATTTGAGCCTGTAAATACTTCTTTTGTAAAAAACTCAATTGCAAATATCATGGAGTTTGCAGGTACAACTATACCTGTTGAACCACTTGCATTATCGTCATGACTTATTTTTACTGAAACTTGTTGAGTAGCCACAGTTCCTGTGTTTTTTAATTCTCCAATTGCTGTTCCAGTTGTAGCTTTTATTGTGCCTGATTTAATCGGGCCTGAAAAAGTTGTTGTTGCCATTTTTAATCCTTCTGGGAATCTATAGTCCCAATTTATTTTCCTACTGTCTCTATATCGTCTGCTTGGCCAGTCAGTAGAATTTGTTAAATCCAAGAACAAAGGGGACTCGAAAGCCCCCCTTGTATAAGCTTATTAAGCTCCTTTGTTACCGTAGACACCACGCCAGTCAGAAAAACCGTAAACGTATCTTTCTCTAGCTTTGTATCTTACATTACCAGTTTCAAAGTCACCTTCCATGCTTGTAGCCACTGGAGTTCTTTGGAACATTTTCATGCCGTTAGGGCAGTCAGTTCTCAAGAAGAATGCGTCAGGGTCATTAAATCTGTGGTTAACATAGTAACCGCCTGGAATCATTCCAGTAGATTTAATAGCATTAACGTCATTATCTGCAGTGCCAGGTCTGTATGGAGATGCCATCAGACGCTCTGCTACAAATACCAATTGTCTTGGTATGTGTAAGGTTTTTGCTTGTAGTGCAATCGGTAGACCTTTATCATCTGTAAATCCAGCGATATCGATAAGTGCGCTTTCTAAAGATGTTTCAGAAAGATCACTATATGCAGTTGGTCTGTTAGATGCAGTTCCACCATTTTGTAATGGGTGAGAGTTAGACACCAATGGTTGTCCATCTCCGCCATTAGAAACAGTAAATGCATCGTTGTAGATTGTTGCACCTTTAGTTTGTTTAGCAGCCGACATAGATCGTGCTAAAGCTTTTGTTAGTCTTGTTGATAATTTGTCATACAAGTTATCTTCCATAGCTTCCTCAGTAATTGCGAAAGCAAGAGCAACTGTTTCGTTAGTGTAACGAGCTACCCAGCCTTCCCCTGTTTGAGCGTAAGCTACGCCTGCGCCTTCAAATTTAGTTTGCGCTTCCCCAAAACCTGGGAATAACACTTCCTCCTCGAAAGCTCTATTTGATGACTCCTGATCGAACAGTACTGCGGCTTCATCTTCGTAACGAGAATACTCTGTTCCGAAAATTGCGTTTAAGCCAGGTACTAATTCCTTAAGGAGTTGACCTCTAGTAATTGCCATTTTTTATTCCTCCTAAATTATATCCCAGCATTTCCAGCAGCGATGCCGAACTGATGAGTGTTGATTTTTACTAATACGTCCATAGTAGTTCCAGCTGCAGTGTACTCCATGTCAGTTTCGCCACTACCTAGAATAACTAGTGGGAATCCTGCATTGCCAGTTGCCGCAGTGCTTGAATCTGCTACTAAACCAGACTTATGCGTAATTGCAGAACCAGTTGGACCAGCAACTATTTGACAGTTGTGTCCTACTTCAGCTTCCGTGATTGGAGTTGCCACTTGGTCTGCTTGAATTTTATACATAAGATCGGGATCGTCATAGACGTATGCCTTGTATTTTGCTTTTGCAACAGTACCATTTGCGATTGATCTCACAAATTGCATGTTACCTGTAGAGTTGTCCTGATATTCTGCACCCCAGAAAACACCAACAACAGCACCTGGTGATGCTCCTGCCATGTCTGTTACAAGTAAACCAGCTGATAGCGAAACTAAATCGCCTTCAAAATAAGCAGTTGGCGCAGTCGTTGCGATCTTGTAACCGTTTCCGTCAGTGAAGTTATTAGAACGGACAACACCACCTTTGATGTGTTTTACGGGTGATAGCCCAAATCCAGCCATAATAATTTTCTCCTTTGAAAAAAATTGTTTTTAAAAAAAGAAGACCAGAATTGGATAAATTCTAATCTTCAAACTTAGTTGTTCTTGGACCCGTACTATACGTTGTTTTAGATTCATCAGAGACAGGCATTGAATCTGTAGAAGCATTTTTCAAGTCTTGATTATATGCTGCAGCCATTCTTTCGCTTTGTTCTTGATAGTATGCATCACGTTGATCTACAATTTCTTGTGGAACTTTCATTAAGATAAGATCCCCAGATCTAACTGTTCCTGCATATTTACCTTTGTCCAAAACATCAGGAGCTGTTACTCCTAACTCTTCTGGTTTGACTGGCTCATAACCTTGACGAATTCTACTATTCACGTTTGCGTCATCTGGATTATTTAATAATTCGTGTCTAACCCAACGATAATGTATTCCTTCAGGTGGCTCTTGACCTACATCAAGTTTACCTGGAGGTGCCCAAGTTTTTTTACGAGTTGTCGAAGCCCGTGTTTTTCGACTACTTTGAGTTGCTTTTGTCATTTATTGTCCTCCCGCCTTATTCTGGCGTTGTTTTTGGCGTGCGTATTCTTTTAAATCTACTCCTAGTCTATTAGCCATATCAACTTCTGTTTTGGATAATTTAACTTTGGATGATCCGACGGTTGCACGTGTTCCGCCTACAACTGTTGGAACTTTCTTAGCTCCCTTCTGTTTAAACTTATCTGGAAATTCAGATCTAAGTCTAGCATCAAGTTCAGCATAATATTCTTCAGGTTCAATTTCAGGACGTACTCCGTCTTCAATTAATTCCTTATGAATTAGTACTGCAGCTTGAGACATTATTCTATCAGAAGTTTCTGTACCTCCAAACCATTTGTTTCTTTTTTGCCAATCAAGTGCCCTTCTGTCAGGTACTGTTTGGGCTTGTTGTGGTTCGGGTGTATTAGTTTCTGATTTATTTTTCTCAGAAGGATTAGAAGGTATACGAGATTCTGCTCGTGCCTTGTACTGTTTAGCGACAAGGGATTCGGCTTTAACAGTAGCTAAAGTATCAGTTGCTTTTATTTCCTCTTCAACATTGCCACTTTCTTTAGCAATCTTCAAAGCAGTTAAGGCTTGCTCTTCTCGGCTAGATAGTCCTTCAATATAGTTATTAATTGAATCTAATTCATTACGAGCAGATGCTCTTGCGAATTGATCTGTCTTAGCTTGTAAAGAAGTTGCTTCTTCCTCTTTGGCTTTGAGTTTTTCTTCTAGTTCCTTTTTTTGTGCAACAAGGCGCTTTATCCTTTTTTCAGCACGCTTGCCAAATACTTTTTTTGAGTCATCATCAGTTGCTTCAGGTTCATCAGATTCTTCTTTTATTTCTTCAGGCGAGTCATCAGAAATTTCTTCTTGATCGTTTGCCTCTATTTTATCTGTTTCTTCTTCTACTTCCTCAGTGATTGGAGACTCAGTATCACTAGTCTCTTCAGGCTGTTTGCCTTCATCTTCAGCCAAATCTACAACTATATCATCTAGTTCTTCGACTTGTCCTGTTTCCTCATTGTCTATCATATCAGACCTCCTTGGGTGCGACCCACGTTAAACGCTGTTGTTATTGTTTATATTATACGCTAATTATTCTGGTGATGCAAGTCTATTTAGCAGAAACTTTGGCTTCATCAGGAACTACCGCAATTACTTCATCATCATTGATAATGCAATATTCATCTGTACCATATCTAAATTTATGGCCAATATACTTACCAGTAAGTACCCAATCACCAACCCTACACCAAGCTTTTTTATGTTCAGAGTAACAATCAGCTCCCATTGCTAATACTTTAGATACATTAGTTTGAGTTGCCTGGTGATCTTTACTAATGTCTGCTAGTATAATTCCCCCTGCTGTCTTCTCTTGTATCTCTCTAGGCTTTAATAATATTCTAAAACCTGATGGTTCTGGTAAATTTTCATCAATTATTTTCATCGTCTTCTCCTGTAGATTTTAATTGTTTAACATATTCGTCATGGATTCTGCCTTGCATATCTGTTAAAGTTTGTGCAACTCCTACTAAATATTTATAAGTCGCAAAATTTTCAGCAGCTCCATTAGAAATTTGATCTTTATTCATATCAATAGCTTCGGTTAATACCTTATCTATTCTAGTTTTAAAAGCGTGTATACTCATCTGTTCTCCTGTTTGGGGGGCACGCTAATTATTTAATTTTAATTGTCCTAGGT
>Ga0209232_1000760_pt1 | contig 18714 bp, 27 predicted proteins | sample ETNvirenome_2_60_FD_184066 | JGI IMG/M metagenome (GOLD analysis project Ga0209232, IMG submission 184066) | Marine viral communities from the Pacific Ocean - ETNP_2_60 (SPAdes) (version 2) | ecosystem: Environmental > Aquatic > Marine > Oceanic | place: Pacific Ocean | collected 2013-06-22
ACTATGTTTAGTTGGGCTAAAGATAAATATCCTGTAGAAGAAAGGAATGATATGAATAATGTTGTAGACTACACACCTAAAGATATTGAAGATAGGGGTACGTGGAAATATGAAGCTATGCGTGGTGTTAATGCGTCTACTATGCAGGACTTTAATGTTAGGACTTACGCAGACAGGCAAGAATACATATACCCCAGTGGGGGAATTAAGGTTAGAAAGTTAAGTGACAAGGTATTTTATACTAAAGATAACTTTAGAGGTGATGAGTTGTTTGGTATGAATATGTTTACCGCAGGATCATCTAAGATGGTAACTGTAACAGAAGGTGAACTTGATGCTTTATCTGTAGCCCAGATGCTAAAGAGTGGTTACACTACACCTGTAGTCTCATTACCATCAGCTACCCCATCGAGGAAATTATGGGAAAACTGTAAAGAATGGTTAGATAGTTTTGAGAAGATTATTTTGTCTGTAGATAACGATGAAGCAGGGAATGCAGTAGCTGACAGAATGGCTAAGTTATTTCCTAATAAGGTCTATAGAGTACCTCACGACAAGTATAAGGATGCTAATGAGTTTTTACAGGATAACGCTAATCAGGAGTTTAAGTCTGCTTGGTGGAACGCTAAGAAGTACACACCAGAGAATATACTTAACACTACAGATCAGTTTTTATCTTTATATCACGATACACCAGAGCATCAGTATGTTCCTACAGGGATAGAATCATTGGATGAGAAGATACTTGGTTTGATGCAGGGTCACTTTACTGTCATTAAAGCACAGACTGGTATAGGTAAGACTGAAGTTATGAGGTACTTAGAGTATAACTTCCTTAAGCAAGGTGTACCTATTGCCGCATGGCACTTAGAAGAAACTAAACTTAGAACACTATTAGGTTTAGTATCGTATGAGTTGAAAGATAATGTGACTAGGAGAGACTTAATAGATGGCAAGGGCGTAGAGGATAAGGTTGTAGGTGCTATTGAATCTTTAACGAAGGATGAGTTGTTCTATCAATTCTACCTTGGTGATGGTCAGAGTGCAGAAGAACTTATAGATCAGATACGTTTCTTTAGTCAGGCTTGTGGTTGTAAGTTTGTATTCTTTGAGCCTATACAGGATGTTGTAGCAGGTAGATCAGAGTCAACAAAAGAGGAGTTACTTGCAGATTTATCTATACGGTTGTCTAAGTTGGCGGCAGAACTTAATGTAGGTATTGTAACGATTGCACATACGAATGAAGATGGTGATCCTAAGTATTGTAAAATGATAGGCCAACGTGCATCAGTTATTATAGATTTACAGAGAGATAAAGAAGCTGATGATGTAGATGAACGTAACACTACATACATTAGTGTACAAAAGAATAGACCTTGTTCAGAGGAAGGTAGAGCAGGGCGTATGAGATTTAACATGGAAACATTTACCTTAAAGGAAGTTATATGATTTTTGATATAGAAACTGATGGGCTTTTAGATGACCTAACTAAGATTCACGTTATGTCATACTCCCCCGATGGAAATAAAGTCTATCATACCCACGACTATGATGAGATGAGAACACTCCTGTTAGAAGCTGATAAACTTATCGGTCATAACATCATAAGATTTGACATCCCTGCGGTGGAAAATGTGCTTAAGATTAAGGTCAAGGCTACTCTAATAGACACTCTGGCTTTGTCTTGGTATCTAAACCATCACAGACCTAAGCATGGACTAGAAGGTTACGGTGAAGACTACGGTGTACCTAAACCACAAATAGAGGACTGGAATAATTTAACCCCAGAACAGTATGCTCATAGATGTGATGAGGATGTAAAAATAAATAGTAGGTTATGGAGAGACTTAGGTTATAAGTTAAGTAAGTTGTATCCTAATCCGATTGATAGAGATAAGTTCATAGACTACCTTAGTTTTAAGTTAGATTGTGCCAGAGAACAAGAGGCCCTACAGTGGAAATTAGACATAAATAAAGCTACTGAGTACAAAGATGAGTGGGAAAAGCTAAGAGAAGAAAAGATAGAACAGTTAGCTGATGCTATGCCAAGAAAGGATATAACAAGGATAGCTAACAAACCTAAAGTTATGTACAAGAAAGACGGTGAACTTAGTTCTCATGGAGAGCGTTGGGTTGATCTATGTAAGGAATACAGAATGCCTGTAACGACACAAACTTTTGTAGTTAAGACAGGTGAAGAAAAAGCTAACCCTAACTCGACTGATCAGGTTAAAGATTGGTTGTTTTCTATTGGTTGGCGGCCTCAAACATTTAAGTTCTTAAGAGATAAAGTTACTGGTAAAGAAAGGAAGATAGAACAAGTTAGAAAAGGCAGTGAGTTATGCCCTTCTGTAAAGAGATTGTCTAGTGTAGACCCTAGGATTGATTTGCTAGATGGGTTAAGTGTATTGTCTCATAGGATTGGTATAATAAAGTCCTTTGTTGAGTGTGAGAAAGATGGTTACTTACAAGCTACTATTGCAGGGTTAACAAACACCTTGAGGTTTAAACACGCAAAACCTTTAGTTAATCTACCGTCTGTAGATAAGCCATATGGTGAAGAGATACGTAGTTGTCTTACATCACCAGAAGATTACATTCTATGTGGTGCTGACATGACGAGTTTAGAAGATACAACTAAGAGACACTATATGAAACCGTTAGATCCTAACTACGTAGAAGAGATGTCAAAAGAAGGGTTTGACCCCCATTTAGACTTAGCTAAACACGCAGGTTTAATATCTCAAGAGGATATAGATAAGCACAATTCGGGAGAGAAAAGCCTTAAAGATTTAAGGAAGAACTACAAAGTTGTTAACTACAGTGCTACTTATGGTGTAGGAGCTTCTACGTTAGCTCGTAACACTGGTATGAGTGCTTCTGAGGCAAAAAACTTATTAGAAGCGTTCTGGTCACGTAACTGGTCTGTAGAGGCCGTAGCGAAGGGTGTAAGAATTAAAGAATTGTTTGGTTCTATGTGGTTACAAAACCCAGTTTCTAACTTTTGGTACTCTCTTAGAAGTGAGAAAGATAGGTTTTCTACTCTAAATCAGGGAACAGGTGTTTATTGTTTTGATAATTGGGTAAAGTTTTGTAGACAACAGGGGTTAGAGACTGTTGGTCAGTTTCACGATGAGGTTATAGCCTTAGTAAAAAGGGGAAAAGAGGATGAAGTAGTCAGTATCATGCACAACTCTATAAGAGATTTAAATCAGTTGTTAAAATTAAATGTAGATTTAGGTATGGAAGCTCAGTTTGGAAATAATTATGCTGAGATACACTAAAATAAATTAATTATTTACTTATATTATTTTTAAAAATACAGCTATATAGTAAGTATCAGTTATAAAAAGGAATCCGACAATGGCTAAATATGTTATGGAAATGGTACTTGAGTACCCAAAAGTATTTGAAGAGAACTTAGACATGGGGAACCCTGATGGACCTCGTGCCGCACAAGCAATTGCTCAAAAGGGCGGTCAGTTTATAGTTAATGGTTACTTTACTAACGAAGATCAAATTGATCAGTTATATGGTGATGGACTTGATCCTGCTCCTATGAACTCCTCTAGGGTTATAGAGGGCAACTCACAGTTTGGTATAGGTAAGTTTATGAAACTCAAACGTGATAAAAACAACATTAAAGTGTTCCAAGATAAGTCTGGAAAGGATGTTGAAGTTGATTATGGTGGGGCACCTAAAGTAGTTGATCTAACGAAAGGAGAAGATAAAAAACGTATGTGGTCTTTTGTTGATGATGGTCCTCTAGGTAATGGCACTAAAGCTAAAGTACAGTTTGAGACTTACGCTAAAGGTGCAGGAGTTAGGCTTATGAATATTGGAGTAGTAGATCATGTTGCATACGAATCTAATTCTGAGCCTTCTGAAGATGACAAATTGTTTATGGTGGACTAAATGAAACTTACTATTATCTTTGAGAGTGAAGAAGAATCAGACGGTTACGATGGTAAGGTACACATGGAACGTAAAGTAGTTAAAGACTTACATCAGTTAGCTTGGGCTTTTCACGAAGCTACTAAAGCAGTAGGTTTTGATTACGTAAAAAGTGTAGCATTTGAAAAAGATAATGGTGAGATGGTTTGGAGTGAGCTTTAATGGATAGGGGAAAAGTACTGATCGACGGTGATATTGTAGCCTATAGATCAGCCTTCGCTACCCAAGACTTAAGTTCTGTTGATGCTAAAGCTAAGGCAGATGAATTAATAGAGTTTATATTAGAGCAAACTACCGTGTTCCCTACACCTGATGATTACATAATTTTCCTAACTGGTGTAGGGAACTTTCGTCACGAAATATCTAAGACCCATAAGTATAAAGGTAACAGGTCAGATAGCGAAAAGCCAATTCATTTAGCCGTTATAAGAGAACATTTTGTAAGTAGATACGGAGCTATAGTTAGTGAAGGAGAAGAAGCCGATGACCTTATAGCGAAAGAAGCAACAAGACTAAACAACAAAGCAGTTGTAGCATCTATAGATAAAGATATGTTACAGATACCTTGTTGGCATTTTAATTTTGGTAAGAATGAGTGGAAAAAAGTAAGTAAGTGGGAAGGCTTAAAGTTTTTTTATACTCAGATATTAACTGGAGATAGGGCAGATAACATAGTTGGTTTGTGGAAGGTAGGTCCTGTAAGAGCTTCTAAGATACTACAAGAGTGTAATACAGAGTATGACTTATGGAGTGCTTGTTTAGGGGCCTACGATGGAAATAAAGACCGTGTAGTAGAGAATGCTAGGTTACTCTGGTTAAGAAAGAAGGATAATGAAATTTGGCAACCTCCGAAAGAAGAAGACACGCTATAAAAAATGGTTACAGATCTGGTTTAGAGGATGACATATCAAAAGATTTAAAGGATAGAGGTGTACAATTTGAGTACGAATCTATGAAAATTTATTGGGAGTTATCTGAAATAAAGTCTTACACACCAGATTTTATATTACCTAATGATTTAATAATAGAAAGCAAAGGGAGATTTACTACCGCAGACAGAAAGAAACACTTAAAGATAAAAGGACAGTACCCTGATTTAGATATTAGATTTGTATTCTCAAACTCTCGATCTAAGTTGTATAAAGGTTCTAAGTCTACTTATGCTGACTGGTGTGTTAAACATGGATTTTTATACTCCGACAAAAGGATACCCGAAGAATGGATAAACCAAAAATAACATTTCTTGTGCATCGCGTACATGATGGTCCGAGAGAAGATAAAGGCGGTACTTGTTGGTTAAACTGTTTAGTTGAAGATACAGAAAACAATGAGTTATTTGATGAGGAAATACCGTTTATATCTTTTAATGCCGCTTATGAGTTTAAGAGACATTTTGATAAATCTATAGAGCCTATAAAATTTCAATTTAATACTGATAGGAAATACGATGCCTAATAAAACAGCAGTAATATTAACTTGTGGACACGCAGACCCTTCAGTGGAAAATGAGCGTTTTTCTTGGTTGGGTGAGTTTCTATACGACATAAAACCTGACTACGTTGTTGATCTTGGTGACGGTGCTGACATGAGGTCTTTAAACAGTTTTGATACAAGATACCCAGAAGCAATAGTAAGTCAGTCTTACGAGAAAGATATAGAGGCATACAATGATTCAATGGAGAGACTTAGGTGGAAGTTTAGACACCATAAAAGAAAACGCCCTTACTTTATTGGGTTTGAAGGTAACCACGAGAACAGAATTAAAAAAGCAATCGCACATGATCCAAGACTTGAGGGAGCCAAGTTCGGGATTTCCTTCAAGCATCTTCAAACGAAGTACTGGTTCGACGACTATCACGAATACCAAAACTCAGGGCCTTCGATTGCTGATTATGACGGTGTATCGTATGCTCATTTCTTTTCTAGTGGTAATTTCGGTACAGCTACTTCTGGCTTGCATCATGCTTACACCTTACTTCAGAACAGGAACCATTCTAGCACCTGTGGTCATAGTCATAAACGGTCTGTGTATTTTAAAGATGGGGCTCATCCTACAGGAATTATCGGGCTTGTTGCAGGTTGTTTCAAAGGAGGAGAAGAATCTTGGGCAGGACAAGCAAATAGGGATTGGTGGAAAGGTGTAGTTATAAAGAGAGATATAGACAATGGTATATATGATCCAGAGTTTGTGTCGTTAGATAAGTTGAGGTCAGTGTATGGGAAAACGTAGTAATTTTGAGAGGGTGCCTCGTGACTACTACCCGACACCTATACACGCAGTAGAGCCTCTTATACCTCACTTACCTTACTCTTTTAAGTATATAGAACCATGTGCAGGTGATGGAAGGTTGATGGAGCATCTAACTAAGTTAACGGATGGTATGGCAGAATGTATATTAGCTCTTGATATAGAACCTAAAGCTGACCATATAATAAAAGGAGATGCTCTTCACTTTCATGGTGCAAGTGAGTTCGATACTGAGATACTAACAATAACTAACCCACCGTGGCAAAGAAGGGTGCTACATCCTATAATAGACCAGTACTTAGATATATGCCCTACTTGGTTATTGTTTGATGCCGATTGGATGCACACAAAACAGTCATCTTTTCTTATGACTTATTGTAAGAAGATTGTAAGTGTTGGTAGAGTAAAGTGGATAGAGGGAAGTAAGAGTTCTGGCAAGGATAATTGTTGTTGGTACTTATTCGACAAGACAAACAAAAACGCAACTGAATTTTATGGTAGGAATGTAGAATGAACTTTGACGAATATCAAACACAAGCAAGTAAGACTACAATATATGATAATAAGTATAATATAATATACCCCTCTTTAGGTTTAGTAAATGAAGCAGGAGAGGTAGCAGGTAAGGTTAAGAAAGTACTAAGAGATAACGGTGGTATATTTGGTACTGTTGAAAGAGAAGCTATTAAGAAAGAGTTAGGTGATGTCTTGTGGTATATGTCAGCAGTATGTAGTGACTTAAATATAAATATGTCAGATGTTGCTAAAGCTAATATTGATAAGTTAAATAGTAGATTGACTAGAGGTGTCCTTGGAGGGTCTGGAGATGAAAGATAGTATAATTGTAAGGTATTTTAATTATTTAAAACATTGGAGACTTCATAGGGAAACTATAAAACAATTAAATAAGCTATCTGATAGGGATCTCAATGATATAGGTCTACATAGAGGTGACATAGATAGTATGATATGGTTAGATGAAGACAGAAAAAAAAGGGGCAAAAAATGAACAACTACTTACCAACAGATTACCAAGCATTTATACATACATCAAGATATGCTAGATGGTTAGAAGATGAAAACAGAAGAGAGACTTGGCCTGAGACAGTAAGTAGGTATATGTCTAATGTTATATTACCTAAACTAAGTTCATCACATCCAGAGACAAAAAAGATAGAGGAGATGATTCTTAATTTAGATGTAATGCCTTCTATGAGAGCTTTAATGACAGCAGGTTCTGCCGCTAACAGAGATAACACTTGTATGTATAATTGTAGTTATCTACCAGTAGATGACCCTAAAGCGTTTGATGAAGCTATGTATATACTTCTTTGTGGTACAGGCGTAGGGTTTTCTGTAGAAAGTGACTTCGTAAACAAACTACCTGAGATACCAGAACTACAAGAAAGTGATTTAGTTATTAAGGTTAAAGATAGTAAAGAGGGGTGGGCTAAAGCTCTTAGACAGGTTGTAGCACTGCTATACGCAGGTGAGATACCACAATGGGATGTATCTTTAGTTAGACCTGCTGGAGCTAGGCTCAAGACATTTGGTGGTAGAGCTTCTGGACCTGCCCCTCTCGTGGATCTATTTAACTTTACGTTAGCTACATTTAAATCTGCACAAGGCAGGAAACTTGCACCCATAGAGTGTCACGATCTTATGTGTAAGATAGGAGAGATTGTTGTTGTAGGCGGTGTTAGACGTTCAGCTATGATCTCACTATCTAATTTAGATGATGATAGGATGAGACACGCTAAGTCAGGTTCATGGTATGATAGCACACCCTATAGAGCATTAGCTAACAACTCAGTATGTTACACTGAAAAACCTGCAATGGAAACTTTTATGCGTGAGTGGCTTGCTCTTGTAGAAAGTAAGTCAGGTGAACGTGGTGTGTTTAATAGACAGGCTTGTAAGGATGTAGCTAAACGTAATGGTAGACGTAACCCAGAGTTTGAGTTTGGAACTAACCCCTGTAGCGAAATTAGCTTAAGACCACATGAGTTCTGTAATCTAAGTGAGGTAGTTGTTAGAGCTACAGATGATATAAACTCCTTAATTGAGAAGGTTAAGATAGCTACGATAATAGGTACAATACAATCTAGTTACACTAAGTTTCCTTACTTACGTAAAGTATGGGCTAATAACTGTGAAGAGGAGAGACTTCTTGGAGTTAGCTTAACTGGAATTATGGACAACCCACTTATGACTAAATCAAACTTAGGGCTAGATAAAACCTTACGTAAATTAAGGCAAGTATCTATAGACACTAATAAAGAATGGTCTAGTATTTTAGGAATACAACAGTCTACTGCTACTACTTGTGTAAAACCTAGTGGTACAGTAAGTCAAATGGTTGATAGTGCGTCAGGTATTCATGCTAGGCATAGTCCTTACTATATTAGAACTGTAAGAGGAGACAACAAAGACCCACTAACTAAGTTTATGGTAGAGCAAGGTATACCTTCAGAGCCTTGTGCAATGAAACCAGATAATACTACAGTGTTTAGCTTTCCTGTTAAGTCCCCTGATAACTCTATATTTAGAGATGACATGACTGCTATTGAGCAACTAGAGTTGTGGTTAACTTATCAAAGGCATTGGTGTGAACATAAACCTAGTATAACAGTTAGTGTTAAAGAAGAGGAGTGGTTAGAAGTAGGATCTTTTGTGTATAAACATTTTGATGAGATGAGTGGTGTATCTTTCTTACCTTATGTGGATCACTCTTATGTTCAAGCACCTTATCAAGAGGTAGAAGCTGAAGGCCCTCTTAAAGTTGTTGTGTCTGAGTTTGACGATTCTATTACAGAAAGGCATCATACATACGAAAGTTTATTATCTATTATGCCTAGTAAGATTGACTGGTCTAAGCTATCTGAGTTTGAAGTAGAAGACACAACTAGGTCAAGTCAAACCTTTGCTTGTACAGGAGAAGTGTGTGAAATGGTAGATATTAGTTCATAGACACTTGTATTATCTAAAATAGTTCTTATATAATTACTACCCCTCAGTGGAAATAAGGAGTAAGTATGGCTAAATGGTCTGAAAAAGAGTGGAACCCCGACACTAAGAAAAAGGATAATGTGAATCACCCACCTCACTACGGAAACGGAAAGATAGAGTGTATAGACTACATACAAGATTTCTTAAGTGATGAAGAGTTTATAGGATACCTACGTGGTAATATAGCCAAGTATATGCATAGATGGAGATACAAGAATGGGATAGAAGACTTACAAAAAGCACAATGGTATAATAACAGACTCATAAAATTTTATATGGATAGAGTTCTGTCACTGACACAAGATAAACAATAAAAAAAAGCCCCTGTACCAACTAAGGTATAGGGGCTTAATTATTTTAAATGTATGTTATTCTTAAGGGTATTTTTTCCAGTTTAATTCCCAGTGAGGTCCATCTGGAAAGCTCTTCCAGTCACCACCCCAATCAATACTAACCTTAAGTTCTTTTGCGGCCTTCTTCATAGCCTTCTCTATAGGGTCAAAGTCTTCCCATTCCCAAGAGATAGGCCAAGGTGCTATATCAACAGCATGACCTGTTAGGTGTCTTGAGTTCATTGTGGTGCTTTTACCAGTCTTAACAAGCTCTCTTTGCCTGTCAATATTTCTAACACCCTCAATTACAGTAAAGTCTCTTTCAGTAATCTCTATCGCTCTTTGTATTACATCCTGTAGATCTGGATTAACACCTGATAGATTTTGTAGACTTCTTTGTCCTAGTTCGTATCCCATTATTTCTTTCCTCCGAATAGTTTAGTTGCAGATCTTATACCAAAACTTGCGGCTATAACTACACCAAGGGAATATGTGTACCACTGAGGAGCTTGACTTAAAGCAATAAACCCTGCTTCTGCAATATCTCTACCCCAGTCACCACAGAAACTTAAAATAAATGGTCCTGACAAAAGTAGAACTAGATATTCGTCTTTCCATGAGCTTTGTGTAGCTTTCATAGCTTCAAGATCCCAGTCAATTTCTCCTGTAGCAATCTTTAGATCTTTGGTAGCTTTCGCTTTCTGAGCGGCTGTTTTACCTTCGATCCAAGAACCTGCTAGTCCTGCGACTGGTCCAACTATGTTTCCTAATATACCCAACATCAGTTATTACACTGACATTTATCGCAACAATTGCAAGGCATAGCTAATATTGCACGTAGTACACGGTTGAGATATGACATTATTCTGCCCCACCTTTTTCTTTTAATACGATACCAAAGATACCGCCAACTATACCAGCCCATGTTAATATAGGCATATTAAGCATAAATCCTATTCCTACACCTGCAAGTGCAAGTGCTAGATATGTTGTAGGCTCTTTAAGTCTTCCAGTAATCCAATCCATAGTTATTTCTCCTATTTAAAAGTAATAGCAACACCAACTGATATGTCACTATATTTAAAATCGCTGTCTAAAGACAGTTTTGAATAAGCAGATAAGTTATCACTTATAGCCATAGTACTTTTGACAGATGCACCAGAGATATTAAAAGAATCTGAACTTGAATATCCCCAGTCTAATGCAGGTCTAATAGAGAGTCTTGAAACATTAGCTGTAACACCAACATCACCTGACCATTTTTTCGTCTTAAATCCATATTCGACTGATGCGTCTGGTTTTATTAGTGACATAATGCTACTTCTTGCAACACCCTCAGCTTGTGCGTAAGCTGATGACAGAGCAATAATAACACCTGCAATAAATAGTTTTCTCATATATTTTATCCTCTTATTTATTTTGATTTGTTTTAGTTTTACTTAAAGCTGTAGCACCCATGAAACCTAGTACTACACCCATCTGTGCTACAAGAAATGTATTAAGAAAACCCGATGCTGATTCCATGCGAGGTATATTAATAATGGGTGTAAGTAATATTATAACTGTAACTATTGTTGTACCCATAGCTAACCAAGCCATAGTACGTTGTGTATCCATCATCTTGTCTTCATTTTCTAAACGAATCCATCTTTCGTGACGATCTAATTCTTCATCAGTAATAATGCCATCACCATCTGAATCGGCTACAGCATATTTACTATCTACTTGTAATTTCTTAGGTGACATTATACTTCTTCTCCATAAGGATTAAATTTAAAACACTTAGCTTTTACAGAGTGTCCTGTAGCTATTAAACCTTGAGCTATAGGTATTACTTGTTCTTCACAATGGGTTTCTGTTTGAAACAAATGATCTCTTCGTACCATTACATCACATGAAGTAACATCTGTAGGCACTGCACAGTATAGTATTATAGCGAGAAACATTAGTTTCCAACCAGAGGGTTATCCAGAGCCTCCTGTAGTCTTGTACTTAATCTTTCTTCTAGTTTAGTCATTGCTTCTTCTATACGACTTTCTGTTTCACGCATTGTATCTCGTACATCTTTTTCAGTCTCACGGTTCAATGCTTCTACTTCACGCATAGATGCAAGTGTATCTTTCTGTAACTGGTTCATTTCATCAATAGCATTCTGTACTTCGTTACGTATCTTATCTACATGACCTTCTACAGACATTATATCTTCACGTAAGTTATTTTTAATATCACGAGTATAGTCTATAGCTTCATCTAGTTTAGTCTGTGTTAAAGTATTCTGAGCTGTTATTGTGTCTACATCTATCTCTTGGATAATCTCTTTCATGTCCATGTAGTCTTTGTAAAACTCAAAGCCACCCCATAGACCACCACCAAGTGCCGAAACGATTGGTACAAGTAGCATGAGTCTGCCACCTTTTATTTTTGCACCTGCTATCTCTACTTCTGCCATACTACACCTTAGTTTTCAAATGAAAGACTTCTTAACTGATTAATCTCTTGCTGTAACTTCATTACTTCTAGTTCTTTTTTCTGTAACTCTAGTTCATATAGTCTATTGCAATCTATTCTTGACTTAGCCCTTTTACCTAGTGGTATTATTATTCTACTGTATACACCTATGTCACCAGTCTTTGTATTGTCAGTAGATACTGTACCACCTTGTATTATACCTGTAACTCCAAACTCCCATTGTGTAGCTGATCCTATAGCATTACTACAGTCTAGTTCACCTGCTCTAAATTTATCAGCTTGATAACTCATACTAGAATTAGGAAGAGATAAACTTAATGAGTTAGACGTTGAGTCTGCTAAACTAGGTATATAGCAACAACAAAGAATTATAATAAGGAGAACCCTCATTGTGTTTTTTTTATCTTACTACATATTCTAGAAGAAACTAAAGTAACTTGTTTATTACTCTTAAATACTTTTGACTCAGTACATATGTAGACAGCTTTATCTAAGTCATTAGATCTTATGTAAACATCAAACAGTTTTCTCTTATTATGTTTTACATTTATTACTTTTGAAGTAGAAGCAAAAGGTAAAGGTTTCCAATCATCTGTATAGACTTGTATAGAATAGTACTCTATCCCTTCCCTTCTATTGAAGATCTTCATTTTAGTTACGTGTACACCATCTATGTAAGATGACTTTAATGTCGGATAAGTCGGGGTCATTTCATGTGCGTTACTATGAAGGCTTAAACATGAAAGAAAGGCCAACGCTAATGTTACTTGGCGATACATTCCGCTACTATTAAAGCTGTGTAATTACCTGCTGGTAATGCTTTTGTTGATCCATAGCTTGCAGTAGATTTTACAGTAAACCATGTAGAACCTGCTAATGTCATATTAAACTCTGTAACATTATTGTATGTAACTTTAGCCGCTTCATATGCAGACATACCTGCTACTCCTACTTGACCAACAATGGTACTTCCTGTCCAAGCTACTGCATCAGTCAGTGTTGGGCTAGATGAAAAGCTGTTAGGGTGTGTAAACTTTGTCTTATAATAGTCAGCTTGTGCTACATCTACTCGTATAGAAGCATGAACGCCACCTTCATTAGATTCTGTACTTAGTTTGTAAGGTAATGGATGTCCATAAACACCATTAGTTTCAGTCCATATAGAACACTTAGGTTCTACTACACCATTAATAGGTGAGTCAACTGCCATTGCTGAGGTAGCTGACATTAGTAATGCTATTGTTGCTAATCTCTTAATCATAATATCCCCGATTATTTATCATATTGAGAACGTACTATTGTTCTATGTAGTTTATCTTGTGCTAAATTTCTTAATGCTTTAGTATTATCTTTTATTTCTGCGTCTTTTAATTCTATTGCGTCTTCGTAATTACCACCTTGTATAGTTGCACTGTAGTAACCATCTAATGTACCTGTAGAAGCTAACTGTTTCATCATAGCGAGTTGTTGCATTGGGTTAGCTATTTGTTCTGCCGCTCCTGCTACAGATAAGGCTCTCTCCATTTTTAACTCTTCTTGTTCTTCTTCTTTAGCTTTTTCTTCTTTCTTAGCTTCTTCTTCTTTTTGTTCTGCTTTACGATCTAATTGAAACTTTACCCATTCATCATAGTATGGATCATCTATGTCAGGCTCATTATCTATTAAGTTGTTATCTAAAAGGTATTGATATAAAGCACTCTCGTAGTCTGGACAGCTAGGATCTGCTAACGGTATAAAGCAAGGATCAAACCTGTAGTTGTATGCTACAATAACATCACTGAGTGTTGCATCTCCTGTTACGCCTATACTTCCATCACCCCAACGAGTTCCTAATGATGGTGTAACAACATCAAATCCTATCTTAGTATTACTAGGTAGTTGATCCCAGTTATCATGTCTTTCGTATATATTACCTGACCCATTAGCATTCTTATTAACTATAGAAACTGTAGCATCTGCATCTGAATCCTTAGTGATTGTATACTTATGAAAGATACCTTGTACTTCTAGTCCTGCCTCTGGCGGTAATACTTTTGACATATCCCAAGTACGTACATACTTAGCTACATTATCTGTTCTTCCATATAGTAGCTCAGAGGATAAATAAGAGGGCAAGCAACAGCCCACCAACAGCACCAGCACCTGTAGCTGTACTCTTCGTATCTTCATCCCATTCTTCTTTCTTACCTGTCTTAGCATCAGGTATTAGATGAGGGTTATTGTTCCATGCGTCTTTAGCTGGCTGACCTACAAGACCATCAAATGGACATGGTGTTCCAGCATTCATCATACTATCAAATACTCTTTTGTCTTGGCAGAGTACAGATACTGCCGCAACCTTCATTCCCATATCATAAAGAACTTTAGCATTCTTTAATCTTTCACAATTCATATCTCTGGTTGTAGCACCTGCTGATATACCTAATATCTGTGTCTGTACTGCACCTGATACACCTACTGTACATAAATCTGAATTAGAATTATTAATAGTAGGTGACATAGCTGAAGGTGGAGGTGACTTAACTGTAGTTTCTGATGTTAAATTAGAGTTAACAGTAGATGTAGTACTACTGTTAGTTTCTATACAGTTAGCATTTGTTGCACTGTCACACCCTTCAGCGTATGCTTGTTTAACCATCATTAGTATAAGGAATATAAGTATTGCTAAACCTGCGTAAAAAAATAGATATTTCATACTTTATTCTCCATTAAATGACATCCATACAGCACCAGCTATAAAGGTAAGCGTAGCAACAGTAAGTATTTTAACTGTCGTATTCCAGATAGACTTACGTGTATCTCTCCAAGCGTCAAGTAAGGATCTCATTTCCATTATATCTCTAGCGGCATTCTCATCTGTCAAGCCAATACTTTCTAAAGCACGTTTAGCTGACCTATCTAACATCTCCTCTAGTTCCTCTGGAGAAATCTTTAAGTTTGACATTTATTATACCCCTTCAGTGGAAATAAAGAGTACCCCCATCAGTGGAAAATGAGGGTACACCAGTGGAAAATGACCTATTCTTTTTCTGTAGTTTCTTCTTGTGAGCTTTTTATGTCTTGAATTAACATATTTTCAAAACCCTTCTTGCCCACTTGTAGTTGATCAACATTAAATAAAGCACTACCAATCTTACGATCTAAATCAACAATATGATTAACCATAGTTTGTTGCTTTTCAGTCATATCTTCTAAATTATATTCTACGTTATTTATAACGATGGGGGTTGTTTTTTTCTTGCCCATTGTATTTCCTTTCGAGTTTAAGTTAAGATGCAGTGTAACCTTTACCTGCTGTTATTGCATTGGTAGTTGCTGTCATAGACTCGCTACCCCAATCTGTTTTAGCTTTCATCAGCTCAAGGTGTGCTACATTTCTGTCTACTGCGGCTTGTCTATCTTCTTTAGCTTCACCAGCCATACGATTACCAGCAATCACATCATTAATAAGGTCGATTGAGTGACCCATTGCTGTGTAGTCTTGTGCTAATTCTTCTGTTGTTCTATCTGTCATTTTATTTATCCTTCTAGTTCTTCAATACGAGCAAGTGCCGCATCTAATTTTGTTGACAATTCTTGTACTGCTTTAACGAGTGGTATAACAAACATCTCTCTTGATACTTGTTGCACTCCATATTTATCTTCTTTCCAACCACCAAAGTTAGAAACACCTGCTGTATCTAATGCAGTTTTTACTTCTTGAGCAATAAAGTTATGCATTGTTGCTGTGGTATTCATGTCGTTAATAATATTACCATCAGCATCTTGTCTGCGTAAGTGAGCTAACTGTGCATCAGAAGCATCAAGTTCGTTACTTGGCTTCCAGTTATATTTAACAGTTCTAAGATCATTTATAAAATCTAAACCTAATGTTTGATTTGTAATATTTTTCTTTAATCGTTCATCTGAGGAACGTGACCAGTTAGCATCAGTATCAAAGTCATTGTGAACAACATTACTAGCTTTACCAAATGTAAAGTCATTATCTCCTCCAGAAATATTTTCACCTATGGTAATGCTATTAAAAGCACCTGATGCACTATCTACCTCATAGCCTATATTAATATTATTACCTCCAGAGGTAATAGAGTTACCTGCGTTAGTACCAATGCAAACATTTTGTATGCCTGTGGTTATACTGCTACCTGCGCTATCTCCAACGCCAAGATTATTAACGCCAGTTGTGACTCCTGATAATGTACTTTTTCCTAGAGCCGTATTGTTAGTTCCTGTAGTACAAGCACTTAAAGAATCATAACCAAAAGCACTGTTTGTATCACCAGTCGTAATAGAATAACCTGAAAAACTACCAACGAGTGTCTGATTTGGTCCTGTAGTTATTCTTTTACCTGCTTCGTATCCTACTGCTACATTGTAAACATTAGTAGCTGAGGTAAAATTTTGAGCTTCTAATGCATAATAACCAAAAGCTGTTGAACGGCCTCCTAGTGTATCCGAAGATAAAGCCCAAGTTCCAACTGCCGTATTACCATCAACAGCAGTTAAAGCATCACCTGACGCATACCCCATTAACGTATTGTATCGACCTGTGGTTATTGCTCCACCTGCGGCTCTACCCACCCCTGTATTACTATCTCCTGTTGAACATACCTTTAAAGCACTCCATCCAACAGCAGTATTATCACCTCCTGTCGTATTAGATTCCATTGTAGAAAAACCCAAAGCAGTGTTGTTTGTTGCTGTTGTAGTAGCACCTAAAGAGTAACCACCCATTGCAACATTACTACCACCAGTTGTGATTGCATCTCCAGCTAGACCACCTATGATAACATTGTGTATGCCTGTGGTTACTGCCGCACCTGCCTGATAACCTACTGCTGTATTGTAAGCATCTGCTCCCGCATTTAAGGCAAATAAAGCCTGAGTTCCTACAGCAGTATTTTTGCCGTGAGCGTCTTCATATTTAAGTGCTTCATAACCTAGTGCAACATTATTACTACCAGTTGTAAGCGAATAACCTGCCGAGCCACCAACGATGGTGTTCTTTTCGCCTGTTGTAACTGAGGTTAAAGCACTAAAGCCAACTCCTACGTTGTTTTCTGCTGTAGTGTTAGCTCTAAGAGCAGATTCACCTACCGCTGTATTTGAATGTCCAGTTGTGTTACTGAACATAGCTTTCCAACCCACTGCGGTATTACTATCAGCCGTTGTATTTGCGTCTAAAGCTGATTTTCCAACTGCCGTATTGTAGTCGCCTGTCGTATTATAGTACATTGTTGCAGTTCCCACCGCAACATTCTCTTTTCCAGTTGTATTTGTGAATAAAGCATCTCTGCCGACTGCTACGTTATAGTTTGCAGTGGTATTATTTCCTAAAGATCCTTTGCCCACGGCAGTATTTTCTGCTCCAGTTGTATTGTCTCTTAAACTTCCCCAACCAACTGCAACATTAGAACCAGCCGTAGTTAAGTTTTCTAAAGCAACAGTTCCAAGTGCAACATTGTTTCCTCCAGTAGTTGCTAATTTAAGACTTCTATCTCCAACTGCCGTATTGTCACCACCTGTATTTAGTGTTGTGCCAGAATCATATCCAATAAGAACATTTTGACCACCAGTTGTAACTGCATCACCTGCGTTTACTCCGATTGCAACTGAGTTATACCCTGTGGTTGATGTTTTAAATGCACTATGCCCTAACGCAACATTACTAGCGCCAGTCGTATTATAGTACATTGCATCTCTACCAATAGCAGTATTACTACTTGCGGTAGTATTTGTAGCTAATGCACCCTCTCCCACCGCAACATTTTGTGCGCCTGTTGTCGTAGCTCCACCAGAGTTTTGTCCAACAAAAGTATTTGAAGCTCCTGTCGTAACTGCATCGCCAGAAAGTCCACCAATGAAGGTGTTGTTTGTCGCTGTGGTTACTGATGCTCCTGCATAATATCCTACTCCTGTATTATAAATATCCCCACCACCAGTAGTATTTTGTGCAGTTAAAGCTCCATTACCAACAGCAACATTTCTATCTCCTGCTGTTTCTGTGCCTAAAGCGCCTACACCGATTGCAGTATTTTCATTTCCTGTAGTTAAAGCATCTCCTGCTATACCACCTATAATAGTGTTGTATTGAGAAGTTGTCATTAATGCACCTGCATCATAACCAACTGCTGTATTATATGCTGCTCCACCTGCATTTAAAGTTTTTAAAGCACGATAGCCAACTGCTACGTTCCATCCATTTGTATCTTCTGTTGCTAGTGCTTCAAATCCAATAGCTACGTTACTATCTCCAGTCGTCAAAGCAGTACCAGCTTCGTCACCCACAACTACGTTGTAGTTACCACCAGATGCTATTGAGTTACCTGCGTTGACACCTGCTCTGAAGTTAGATGTACCTGATGTATTGGTAGACATACCATCTGATACAGATATTCCTGTAACGTCAATGCCTGTAGAGGTTGTGGCAAATTTTTCAGAACCGTTGTGATATAATTGTACAGAACCACCATCATTTCCAACGATTATACTTGCGTTATTTGCAGCATTATTTACTACAAAAGAACCTGCATTAATTTGTAAGTTACCAGTGCCAGCGTCTTTGATAATACTATGAGACCCATCATGGTAAATCTGTAGGTCAGACCCAGCACCAAAGATAGCCTTTGCATTATCAGCAAATGTAGCGTTACCAGCGTGAGCAGTAGTAGACGCAAAATCCACAGCACCATCAATGTCTAC
>Ga0209232_1000761_pt1 | contig 18677 bp, 24 predicted proteins | sample ETNvirenome_2_60_FD_184066 | JGI IMG/M metagenome (GOLD analysis project Ga0209232, IMG submission 184066) | Marine viral communities from the Pacific Ocean - ETNP_2_60 (SPAdes) (version 2) | ecosystem: Environmental > Aquatic > Marine > Oceanic | place: Pacific Ocean | collected 2013-06-22
GACCCTCGTTCATTATTTCGGTCATTACAGGTTTGAAAGCTTTACAAGGGCCACACCATTTGGCCGTAAAGTATTTTGCTGTCTTCATTATTTTCCCCACTTTCCACGACCTACGAGAGTTGCCATTATTCCATAGTTGGAAACATCAAGGTAAGCATCTTCCAATGGTTCATCCTTTACGGCTGATTCTCTGTCGTTCATTAATAGTGTTTTTACTCGTTGTAGTTTGTCATTCATACGAAACCATAAACCTGTGAGTGATAGCTTTATTTCTTCCTTAGTCTTCAATTGAGTTCCAACTGATATATTACCAGGACCGTAATCATGTTGTTTGTGACAGAACAATTCATATTGTTCTCGTTGTAATTTTTTGAACTCCTTAGTCATCTCGGGCCATTCCTTTTCCATCAACTCGACAATATTATCGGTTGTGGGTTCTGACTTTGGTGTATCTTTGATTGAGTTTCTTTTCATATCTAATAAGCTTGTCTCTTCTGACATATAGTTCTCCTAATGTGATATAAGAATTTACGAAATATTTTCATTAAAGTCAAGTAATAATTTCATCTACAATACCATATTCTAAACATTCAGTTGCTGTTAAATATGTATCTGATTTTGACACACCTTCCCAAAACTCTGTTGATTTGTTTGTTACATCTCCCATGATACGATTTATATTGGATTGTAACTTCTTTAAGTGGTCGGCCCCTTTCAATACATCAGAGGTCTTTCCACTTTCAAATGCTGAACCCTCGTGTACCATTACGGTTGAGTTTTCTGTCATAGACCTTTTTCCAGTTCCACAGGCCAATATGACAGCTGCTGCTGACATACAGGCTCCAACACAATGTGTATTAACCTTGACAGGTAGGGACTTGAAGTAATCTATCGTTCCTAACATAGCGTAAACATCTCCACCATATGATGTGATGTTCAATGTTATATCTTGTTTTGGATTAACCGTTACAAAATTATCAAATCTTGTCATGACCGCATAAAGTTGGTCTTGGTCAATCTCATAACTTAAGTACATTGTACTTGCCTTTAAATTTATACCCCACTCCAAATTTTTAAACATCATTTGTTGGTCTGGTGTCAAATTTGAACCATTTGAGTAGTTCACTTTAATCGGTACTTGTTGTTTGTCCATCTTTTATCCTTTTCTAAAAACGAAAATTGGTTCATATTTATGTCCTGCTCCCATTACACTTGATAATGTAAGCTGGATAGTTTCCTCTTGTATGAATCCGAGTGAGGTTGAAATCCTCTGAGTCTCTTCTTCAATAAACTTATACTTGGGTGTGTTTGCTATATTGTATAACATATAACCACCCTTCTTAAGTCCGTGATAACAATTTTTTATAGTTGTTTTTAGGAAACCATTCACCCACTCATCTTGTGTGGGGAACTTTTTATAACTTTGACTTTCCTCATCAGAATACTTTTCAGTATCGAAATAAGGTGGGGAAGTGAAACACAAGTCTAATGAATTTGACTTTGGTTTAAATTCTTCACTTCCTTGTTTATATATATCGACTTTCTTTTTTATATAATGGAAATCTTTGCTCATATCATTTAGACCATTAAATGTCTTAGTGGATGGTTCTGTGCCGATATAATGTTTGGTATTTTTAGCGGATAAAAAACCTAACAAACGACCACCCCATCCACAAGACATATCCCATACAATTCCATCTCCACCATACCTTTCGTATATTAGTTTTGCTGCCGTTGGTCTAAAATTACTAACGGATTGTGTTCCACTATAAATCTTTATTGATTGTCTGAGTCTATTTTCATGAAAAACATTTCTCTCTCCATTTGGGTCTTCACCCTTGTAGTGTTTCTGTTCCCAATTCCAACATTTACGAATCGTGGATTTAAACATATCATCGTCCAAGAATATTTCCATAGGTGATTTCTTAGCACTACCACATCTTACTTCCCAAAAATGTGGATGATAAGTCCAACACAACCTCAATCCATGCATAGTTTGTACTATCTGATTATCTTTGAATATGGTATCGACATCAAACTTTCTCAGCTTATTCAAATGGTCGTGTTTTTCTTCTTCACGAATTGTGTAATGAGGGAATCCATGTCTACGATAGTAATCAAATATAACTTCAACGCCATATTCTCTATCCACGACATCTATTGAATTGGTAACCCTTTCAAACTCCAAGTCTTTCTCATCCACATCGATGATTTTACCAAGAGTTTCATAGTTTACTCTGGCCATTAGGGAAGATTTAGTTTCTTGATTTCCTTTGGTTCAGTTCCAAATTTTTGAAGTATGGATTTCAATTCAGCCTTTCCTTGTTCGGAACTATAATATATTTCCAAATACTCGTTAGCTTCTTTTATACTGACTTGATGATATTTTGTGACAATCTCTACAACCCATGTTGGATGTTTCATAACCTTTTTTCCTTTAGTGTATCTCAACCATTCTTTTTTCTTTGGAAGGATATTTGTGTATAATTTATATAATTCCTTTGGCTTCAAATTGTATCTTTGGAGCTCATTCACAACCTCGACATAATCCATCTTCATGGAGAGAAACCTGTGTATCATATAATTTGACCACTGCTTCTTCTCTGTTTCGTTCAGAGAATCCCAATACCCTTTGGTTTGTCTTTGTGTGATGTGTGTTATATGGTCGAATAGACCTTTGTTTTTTGTAACCTTCTTCTTTCTCATAATCTAATTCCAAACTTGTCTGTAATTATCATAATCTTTTTCTTCTAATGTCATCCACTTTGAACCTTGACCAAATAACCTGTCACGAAATTCAGTTGTAAATTCTCCATCTACCCTCAAACTAACACCATAACCATTTGTTTCTGTTCCGTGTATTTTCTTACTATCGAACCAACACGAGTTTCCTTTTATATAATTAGGTTTGTTATTTTCCATAATGAATATTTTTTTGGCATTACTGAATCGTATCCAAATCATCTCATGTCTCCACTTATCGTAGGGATGGTCTCTGTGATTGGCTATCTCGTTACCACTCTTGGTAAGTATTGGCCGTTTCGAGAACCTGAGTTGATTTCTTGTGAATACTACAAAGATTCTTGCGGTATTTTTGAAGGGTAATTTTGAAATCATCTTTTTTAAGTTTGGTAATTTATCAGTTATGTCGGTATCATCGAGCCAATATTTTGAATTGTCGAGTAGAAAGTACCTATCCCAAGAGTTATCAACTATATCTTCATTTAATTTGGACAATGAAATCATATGAACATTTGGATTATCCTTAAGATAATTACCATCTTCATCGATTTCCCTTGTATCTGAATAAAACATTCTCCAATGGTCACGGAGACTATCTATAACTTTTTCAAATTCCTTTTTAACCGAGTCTAAATCACTTAAATCTAAATACTCGTCTAACTCTATTAGTCCTTTCATGACAATGACTCATCAAACAATAGGTGAACTCTATCGTATTCGTTTGTCTCCTCGGTTCTTGTGTATACAGCTGTGTGCCATAGACTATTCTCGGTCTCATATAAATATCCGTTTGAAGGTATGTGAAATCCAATACCATGAGATGATTCCAATAAATCATCAGTTAATATGTGAGATTCATTTGTTCTAAAATATAAGAAACTATTTCTTGGTGCATCAATTGGAAGGTGCCATCTTCTTTCGAAATCTCTGTGCATGGCATATGTTGTATTAGGTTTCAAAATCATTATTCGTATTCTTCCGATAGAAAATTTTGATTTCATGTCGTGACAGACCTCCCACATATAAGGACATAATTTTTCCAATTCCGCATTAATATGGGTAAAGTCTTGTTCTTTTAAATTACGATTTTCATCCCAAAATAAACTTCCAACGGCCTGGTGCCATCTTTTATCCTCATCACAACTTTCGGTATGTGTCAATCCAATTTGATTTATCTTCGTCATATTGTCTAACAGATTTTTATCGAGTAAATCCCACCATTCTTTTTTTAAGGCACCCACATCAAATCTTATATCTAATTTTTTTATAAAATCATCAGTTACTCTCAAGTGTAATCTCCCTTATACGACCTTGAAAATTAATTACAAAATTTATTACATCTTCAATTTGATTGAGTGTTAATTTATTTCCGTCCCAAATTTCTTTTATTTTTGGTGTGTCTACCCAACCTGGTCTAATAATTGTACATTTAACATTCTCAAATTTCATATAACAATTATAATTAGTTTTATCTAATATTTTTTTGCCCGTTGTATATCTTTCTGCTGATTTATTATACCACGAAGGTTTATCATAATCCTCAAAATCTGGTGAAATAGAACCGATAGATATTATATTTTTATTTGATTTGTCTTTCCACTCGTCAAATACATACTTTAATGCATCAGATTGAGCCATTAGGTCATCATCATCATGTGCATTATTTATGAATACATCACAGCTCCCATCAAACCACTCTGATATTCTTTTTATTGGTTTGTCGTTAGACCGACTGGCGCCGATTACATCTCCATCAAGATTTTCATATAGATGTTTACCGATACCTGATGTATGACCTGTAATCAATATCTTCATGTTATTAGCTCAAAGTCATCATTATTTCCATGTAGATACCATTTTTCCTCGGTCATCCTTCTCTTACCTCTTTTGAACAATGTATTGTGCTCATCTTGAGATAGACTATCATGTTGTATAGTTTGTCCTAATTTAGAACACATTCTATTGACTACTTCAATATCAAACTCATTCTTATCAATGGTGGAATCAACTTCCCACAATCCACCAACCATATCCTTTATGTCATCAACATAGAATTTTTTCATCTTTACTTTACTATCAAATGTCCTAACCCTATTGGCAATTTTAGAATCAAAATCATATGTTATACTAATTTCAGAGTTGCCCCAATTGTTCGGTGCCGTTCGATACATACTCCCAAGAAACTTTTTCCATTTATCACCCTTCTTAAAAAATAAATCATTATTTTCATATTTACATTTACCAACATTTGTTTTTTCTAAAGTCTCCTCAACACTATTAAACCATAAATCAGTTACAAGTTTTCTTTTATTCTTATCTTCTAACTGGCCACAATTGGGAAAAAAATAAATAAAATTTGTTACATTTGGACTTTCCACATAATAAACTACTTCCGCATCATATTCAATTTCTACTTTCTGATAATACCTTACTTTATCAATGTCTGATAATTCTTTTGAATAAAAATAATCACTCAAATCCGAGTGATAATTTTCCCATTCTTTTTTATCTTTATTGAAGAATGGCCCTTGAAAGAAAGAAACCATTGTTTTTTTGGTACTAAATTTTATGATTAGTGGTTGAGTTAAATGTATTATACTATCGTATTCCCAAAGAGAAATATACATCTCATTGGAAACACTTCCTAAATCTAAATATCGTATCTTATTGTCATTCATATATCGATATTTTTATTGGTATATTTGGCTTTACATTACAATTTTCATACACTTCTTCTGTCAAATCTACTGAGGGACATAAAGAAACCGAGACTAATAAATCTACATGACTTAAAAATGTAATGTAATCTCCCTTTTTAGCATCAGATGAATAATGTAGTAAATTACCATCTGGTGTACAAGTAAATTTTTCAAATAAATTTATTGTATTGTCATTAAGATTCTCAACTTCTAATCCAAACTTACTAATGCTATTTAAAAAATTAGTTTTACAGCTTCTATTGGTTTGAGTTTCAACATCATCACAATATCCCATCACACTATGATGAAAATATCCCTCTTTGGATGATTCATATTCAGTTTCTTCAATACACTCTGCTATAACTCTTCTTACTATGTAGTCCGAGTATAATAAAGAACCTTTTGTGATTTTACGGCCATTCATAAATATGGTCTGATGCATACTTAAAAATTCTTTTGTTGGTTCTTCTTTGCACCAAATAGCAACATCTAAAATCTGTTGACCTTCAATTAAGTCAAATCTGAATTTATGAGAAGACGGAACCTCGAAGGCAAAACCACCACTTTTGACTACGAAATCATTGGTCATACACGACTTGCCTTTCATTGTAGATTAGGTATAATCCACATGAAATCATCACAAGTCCAGCTATCTGCCACAAGGATGGTGTCATCGTTAAGAAAAAGTAACCAAGTGATACTCCAAATATTGGTGTTCCCAATTCAACCATACTTGTATTGGTTGCTCCAATGTTCTTAACTGCTATCCAATAACAAAGATAGGCAATAAAACTCGCCACTACTGAAATGTAAGTTATTGCCAGTAATCCATTAAATGTCACTTCTGAAATGGTTGTCATCGGTGATTGAAATAATGAAACATAAACAAACACTTGTAGAAAGTCATAAAATACAATCGTAAGTGGTTTATACTTTTTCATAATACCTTGTCCTACTATGAGATAGGCTACCCAAGTCAAACAGGCTGCAACATCTAATAACACACCTTTAGTGTTTAGACCTTCAAGTGAGAATGATGGTATCAATTCAATGGCAAACATACAACCGAGTGTTCCCAATCCTAATGCAATCTTTCGATTATTACTAAAATTCTCTCCATAGTAAAAAATGGAAATCAAACATAGTATAAATGGATACATATAGAATATAGCGTAAATAACAGGTAGGTTTGGGTCGAGTAATTCCCAAGCGAACCAATACACCAATAAGTGTACTGCAAGTATTACACCATTAATCAAGAATTGTTTTCTATCTTCCTTCTCGACATAAAACAGATTTTCACCTGTGGTTTGTTTCTTCCATAGCATTACCCCACCAAACAATAGTGTGGCGATTAGAAACCTAACCGACAATACCGATACAGGCCCTGCTCCTTCTGCAAATATAAAACTACCAGTTACTTCGAGGGTTGACCAAGCGAATACTGCAACTACTGCTGCTATAAATCCTTTTAAAAATTTATTCATTTTCTTTTCCTACCTTTAAAGTAAAACCATAGTACAATTTAACCCTTAAATCACCTTCTCCACTTAATTCAGCAGAAACAAATTGATTAGATTCTCCATATTGATACACAACACCATAAAGTGCCTGTGTTTCATCTTCAGTTCTTTCCAAACCACCGATTAGTCCTAAACCTTTTAGATGCCACATATTAGGTAGTCTAACAACGGCTCTTCCCCATTGGTAATCCTCTCTAAATTCTGTAACATAATCTACGAACTCACTATATCCACTTACATCAAGTGCCTGATTGTTTTGGTCATCAAATGATACACCAACAAAGTGGTCACCAAACTCATAACTCACACGACCTGATGTGTATTCCTCGAATCCATTTTCTATATCATTTCCGTAATAGCTTTCTAAGAACCACCTACCAACTCCACCATAGATAGTAACACCATCCCCAAAATATAACAAACCAACATCGTTAGGTGTTGGTGTTTGGTAGGTAAACTTATCACCTCTTGTTAAATCCAAGTAGGGTACATTAGAACCAAATGGTATTGGTTGTCTACCTAATATAATCGTGAATTTATCGGTATAAGGTTTGTAGTATAATTCCTCTACATAAACTTTATCTCTTGCCCAAGGTGCGTCCAAGAACATTGAGATTCCCCACTTCGAATCATCACTTTTTGTAAATGACCAAACATATGGTTTATCAAAAGAAACTGTATCTCCTAATGTAGAATATCCTACTATACTATTTTTGATTGTTGCTGTTTGAGCTGTCAAGAACGAAATAAAGGCCAGCATAAAGAATAACCTTTTCATTTTATAACTCCTACGAATATTTGCTTTCAGGTTTAGTACTTCTTAATAAATATGTTTGTTTCACCTCAGAAGGTGAAAAATATTGCTCGACATAGTCCAAGACATCATCAACATCAAATATTTTACACGAAAAAACATCCAAATAAAAATCACCGCTATCATCTGCAAAATGACAGGTGATACTACTTGTGTAAATCAACTGAACCACAGACCAACCCGAACACTCAGGTCTACTTGGTGTTGGTAGATAGGCTATATTTGGTTCTCCATAGGCCACCATATCAATTTTATCCACAAGTTCTTTAATGAAAACTCTTATATCTTCTTCAGAATCTTCGTTTAATTTTCTTCCATTCTTACAATCAAGTATTAAATGGTATCCCCAATACTCCGACATTCTATTATTCTCTCCTTACACATTTTACATTCATTACAAGGTTCATCATCCTTTGGATACCAACAAGTCCAAGTATGATACAACAACTCATCAAATCCATGTAGTTTTGAATCCTCTAACATTTCTTCCTTATTAGTGGTTCTCAATGGTTGGTTGAATCCACTAAATATCTCAAATTCCTTATACTCATCCGATAACTTATTCACATCTAACTTTCCATCCTCTATGGCATCATCTAAGGCTTCCCAAACCTCTCCATCAATGTGGTCGTTGGAGTAATAAACTTCCATACCAAATTCCTTTTGAAATCTCGTTAGTATGTCTGCCTGAACTTCTAACCAATGTGGATTACCATTTTTATCCTTAAATAATGGTTCAGGTATCCATTCGTTATATTTCTTTACTACATCACTTATGTGGTTATCCTCTTTTATAGGATTATCTACAATCATCAATGGTAATAACAAATCTTTAGAATTTGGTATGAGCTTATGAATCTTATCTTCTAACCAATCTATCCTATACTTTTCAATATCGGTTGATTGTCTTGGATATGTATCCTCACCTCTTTGTTTTATTAGTGGATTGGAATGATATCCGCCATGCTCTACCCTATCATCTATGTAAATCGGTTGAACAATTCTGTTATCTATTAATAATTTACATATTAAATAGGTTGAATCAAAACCACCAGTCCAAAAAGTGTAATGTATCTTTGGTGCCCAACCAAGTTCTTGTCCAATTTTTTGAATCGGTACATTCCATTCCTCGACTTCCATCCAAACTTTTTCAACACCTTGTTTCTTACATTCGTTTAATCTTACATAAACTAAATCTTTACCATATCCATTATTTCTATAATTTTCATGTACATATAAATTACAAAATTTTTTTGTATTAACATCAAACCAAGACCATCCGACATATTTATCATCAATTTCTATCACATAAAACCACCAATTATCTTTCAATCTTTTTTCTGCATCGTCAACTGACCACATATGTGGCCAGTCTAATTCTTTTTGAAAGGTATCTATTCCATCTTGTAATTTAACTCGGTCAATAACTTCTATCTTTTTAATATCCCTTGATATTTTTTTCTTTGTATAACCATTGAGTTTGAAATAAAATTTTATCACTTACTAAATCCATCATCCATAATTAAATTACCTACATCACTACATAGTACAATTACTCTTCTTTTGACATAGATTGAGTTTATTGTACCACCAAAATAATTTGACCATTCACTACCCTCTATCCATTTTTTAAATTTTGAATTGTTAGACGCAAACTTGTCAATTTTTGAATATTCATCATAAGCATACCTTAATACGAAAATATTCTTCCCAATGTCAAACTCAGGTATCGGTGTTGGCCAAACATCTACCAAATACTCATCATAATCTATATCATTGGATTTCAAAACATTACTTAACTTTTCCGTCCATTCATCTGATGGATTTGATATTGTACCATCACGAAGTCCCAAGACAAAATTAAAATTATTTTTCTGTATAAAATCCTTAAAACAATCAAAATTAAAGTGTTTAAGTTCAGAGTCACCTAAATCTATGTTGGTATTTATCTCGATTAATTTATCATTTAACCAATCAAATGCAACAATCACTCCTGCATTTTTATTGGATTCCGTTAGATATTGGTGGTCTCTCCAATAATTTGCTATATCTAAAGATACCTTACTTATTTCCATCTATAACACTCCACAAACTCACTCCATCGAGAATGAATGCCAGTTTTGTACGAGGGGATAAACAACTTACTATGTATGAGACTAAATAAATCAATCACATCTCTTTTGATTTTTAAATCGTAAATCCAATCCTTTTCAACTATGTCCAATTTATTACCATCAGACTTTACCGCCTTGATACCCGACAACGATACCTCATCATCATAAACTGATAACCAATTTTGGTTATTTTCATTAGGGGTTGCAATCGGAAAATTATCATCAAATGATAATATGTCTCTATAATCAATCACATCATACTTTTTATAAACCTCAGACAACCAATTATCTTCTTTTTTAAAATTAGGTAAACACTTTCCAAATGGTGGTCTATCATAAGTAACATCACTGCTGATATAAAATTTAGAGTTGTACTTATGATTCAACTTATCAAGTACTTCAATCACCTTATCCATTTTTGCCTCATAATTAAATCTCTCGATTGTTGAATTATGATTTTTATCTGCTTCATCGATTGGCCAATGTCTGATATGAACACCAATTCTATCTTTGAGTAATTCTTTTATCTTATCTTCTAATTCTTTGTCTTTGAATTTTACTTGAGACGCGACTTCATTATCAACTGATGAGTCGGCATTGACATAATAATTCTTTGATGTATCGAGTCTACCCCTTCCTGCATATTCACAATCAGTCAAATCTATGTTAGTTTCAGACTTGGTATGTGGGAAGTTTAAATACTTTAGTTCTCTCCACTCAAAATCATCAACTATAATGGTAAATTTGAAATCATGAAATTTATTCAATCTGTATGCGTAAGCCCATATTCTTATCCTATCACCAAAACCTGTATCAGACATACTATCCCAATAACTACTTTTTTTAATCTTCAAATATCCCATCATATACTCAATTTGACACGAGGTCTTTTACCACCTAAAATATATTCATACCCATCGGTTAGGAGCGTGTATGCATGTGGGGATAAGGATTGATTTTCTTTATTGAAGTCACAGCCAGGATTCCAAGTAAATTCATTTAAATAAACTTGATTATCATGGAACATAAAATCCAATCTTATTTGGTCAGGTCTTGATTTTTTTAGTATTGGTTCACACATTTCCCAAGCCTCTTCCCACCATTTTGGTAGGTATTCAACTCCACCTACTATATTTTCTTCATTATCAATTTCAATATCAAATTGACCAGTACCACACGATTCATGATTTATATAATTTACAGAAGCAAAAACAATTACTCCCCAAATACATAAAATCTGAATCTCAGTTCGGGTTTGTACATACTCTTCAATAATTACACCTGGTGGACAATAGTATCTCGGCCAGTCCTCATCATCAAGTGTGTTCCAAGCCTGTCTCATTAAAGAATCAATTCTTTCGTATGGTGATACCCATGGCCAAACCTTGAGAGGACTTTTGTCATCGTTACCCTTTTGACCTTTCAAGACCGATTCTGTCATGGTAGGTGTATGTATCTGATAAACATTCTCATCTTTCCACTTAAAAACATACCTTGAAAGTGATAAATGAGATGGTTTGATTACATATGATTTATTTTCATCCAATGATTTTAAGACATCACTAACTTCGTGATTTTCATTTGAATAATATACTATTGGTGGTGATGGTATACCATTCTCTTCCATCCAATTGTATAGTTGAATCTTATCGTTCCATTTTATCAAACCTTTGTTGTCTATTTTACTATTTAGCATTATTGTTTGCCAATCGTTAGCCAACAAATCACGATGATAATATCTCGACAAATCGAAATCAGTATTTAAATTATTTACAATGTAATTATTTTCAAAATCAATCATTGAATTGATTGTGAATCCAACCCTACATCTTTTAACATCGAGGTCGGAACCTTCCCACAATTACCACAGCTATATATTTCTATAGGTGCAAGTGCCTCTTGACCAGTCGGACTCATGAGTGCCGATATTCTTTTTATAACTGTAGCTTTAATCCAAACATAGTTTCCACAATCCTCACACTTCATCGTTTCTGCCTGCGACAAATCCACTTGAACTTGTTGTGGAGCGGGTTGATGTTTTCCTTGTTGTGGTTTAAATTTTCTTTTAGCCATTTTGTCTCCTTAAATTATTTCGTCTATTAATCCATACTCCTTACAGGTGTTGGCATCCCAAAGTAAATCATGTTTCAATATTTCATTTAGTTTCTTAACTGGAACTTTAGTATATTTTTTATAAACATTTTTAATGGTCGTCATCATTAAGTCGAGATTCTTCTTCTCATCTTCAAAGTTTGCGTAAGTACCCCAAAATTGAGTCGATAATTGATGAATTAACATATAAGAATTTCTACTCATAAATCTGTAATTACCAACAACCGACATAAAGGTTGCTGCACTTGCTGCAAATCCATCCACATAGGTATGGATTGGAACTTGTGTCCTCAATATCGTATCCATAGATGCAATACCACTAACCACAGAACCACCACCTGAGTTGATTAGTAATTTAATGGTTGGTGGTTCAATATCCAAACTCTTTGCAGTACCAAGATACTTACCTTCCAACTCACCTATCTTTTTATTTAACTCGGAGCAACTTCCTCTATTCACATTTGAATAATAATAAATCTTATTGTCTTGTACGGTGATGTGCTTCTCATTACTCGAAGAAGCAGACTTTGTAGATTTCTTTTCTCCCCAATATCTTTCCATTACTCTATCACATCCACTATTTTGGATTGTTTGACTAATATTGTCTCAAAGACAAAGGGTGAATCCTTTACGAATTCATTTACTTTAGCTTCAGCCACAGTAACGGAATCACATTCCACCAAGTAACTTCTCCTAACCTTCTTTTCTTTGACACCATTTTTCGTTTGTATTTCTTCTATGAATACAACTGTTGCTTCAAAGTACATTCTAACTCCTTACATATTCTAATTCATTCCAATAATCAACCTTATGTTTCAAGGATAATTTTGGAACACTTTTAACAAATTTATTTATTTGACTTTCTGTCGGTATTAACTTATCATACAATGGATGAGAAGTCATTACTCTAAAATCAATCATGTCTATTTTTAATTCTTCACTTATAGAGAAAATCTCTTCGGCCTCCTCTATGTTGTCCTTAGTCAAGATATTCACATACTTGACAAATGTTTTTTCACTTTTTAACTCTCCTAAGTATCGTAACCTTTCCAAAAGTTTATCCCATTCCTTTGGTTTCACACCTCTCAAGTCGGAATAGGTTTCTCTCGTACCAGCCGATATATTAATATCTAATTGGTTTATCTCCATCTCAACTAATTTATTGATATCATCATGTGATATTATAGAAAAATTTGTGAATAACTTTAGTTCAAAACCTTTACTCTTGACATAACTCAACATCTTCATCATGTCTTTCAATACAAATGGTTCTCCACCACCACTAATTGATATCACTTCACAACCACCTAAATCTTCAAGGTCATCAATTATCGATTTAAAAACATCCCACTCAATAAACTGCTTCGACCACTCCTTCCAATTAGGATTTGGATGACCTTTCTCTAACAAGGACTTTGACCAATGCCAACAAAAATCACATCTATGATTACAAGGATTACCAACTTCGAATTGAAATTCTCTTGGGCCTTGTTTTGGTTTACCCTCTGTGTCTACATAACTATAATGTTTATCCCAATCTAATTCGGTAACATAATGTGGACAATATCTACATACATCAACTTCTTTGAATTGTTTAATATCATTTTGTAGGACATCTCTTAAATCTTGATATTTTTGTGAGTTCCAAAACTTTTTGAAACCACCATCTTCGTCCCAACTTCCAATACTACTGACTCCACCACAACATAACCAATACCTCTTATCAGGTGTTATCTTTCCAAATCTATATCCTATCCGACATTTTTCTAATAATTCATTCACTATTCTTCATTTTATCGTTGACAATATCTCAATCAACATAGCCATCGCGTTGATTTCCTTATCCACCACTTGAGCGTCACTTAGTTCATACTTGGCGATAATCAGTATACAATCGGCTACATGACCTTTACCATAACTATCGACCTCATCATACAAAAGACGGAATAAGTCTGCGAAGTCCGTCACCTTCGCATCAGCCAATAACTGACGAATGTTCTTGAAAGCGTTTTTTCTATCTTGTGTCTTGAGTATCTCCAACAACTTCATCTTGTAGTCGTTCTCCACAATACTCTGCTTATCAATACTCAACTTACCACCGATGGATTGTCTTTGAGCTCCGTTGATAACCCTTCTGATATCAGGATAACCACTATTGACAATAATACCTAAGTCCTCTCTTTCGTATCCTACACCCTCTTGTGTTAATATATTGTGTAGGTGTTTAGCTACATCATTTTTATTTGGTGGTATGACTTGAAAAGATTGACAACGACTCTGTATCGGGTCGATGATTCTTTCCACAAAATTACAAGTCAAAATAAACCGACAATGTTTTGAGAATGTTTCCATTAAGTTTCTTAGAGCGGCCTGAGCATTTGGTGTAATGTAATCACACTCATCCAAGATGATAACCTTGTAATCCTTGAATCCCATAGTGGAGGCAAAGTTCTTGACCTTACTCCTTACGGTTTCTACATTGTTCTCGTCTGAAGCATTAATGTATAGATAATCACAATCTATGTTGTTGACGAGTAATTTAGCTAATGTGGTCTTACCAGTTCCAGCCTTACCAAATAATAGTAGATGTGGTAAATCACCACTATCCAAATAATGTTTTACCTTGTCTTTTAGTTGTTCGTTACCAATGTATGTATCGAGTGTATTGGGTCTGTATTTCTCAACCCATAATGTATTTTCTGCCATATAACCTCTTTTTGTATAAATATATCTGATTATTATAGAAATATATTATTATTAGCTAACCATTTACGAACTCATGAATTTTACTTCTCAGTAAATTATTCTGTATTTTTGTGTGATTTGGAAAGTGTTTAAAGTTGTGATTTAGTATTTGACCAATTGTGGAATCAAAGTTTACACCACTCAATATCTGATGAATTTTTTGAATATCATTATCTAAAAACTCTCCGATTGATTTCAAACAACTTTGTAGCCTCCAATGGTCGTCTTGGACTAAGTCGTAGTCTTCATTCCAATAATCCGAGAATGTTTTGAATCCAAGTTGTCGTAAAGACCATAGTGCCTTCGGTTGGGATAATACGAAGAATGGATGCATTCCAAGTATGGCCTTGAATGTTTTTTCGGAAAAATTTACACTTGGAATATCCTCACCATCTGCATAATTAAATTCTGTTTCGGTCACGATACTAAAATAGGAAGATAGGTAGAGACCAAAATTCCAATCAGCCATTCCTCTATTTTCTTGGTCTCTTAAATCATCAACATTATCAAGTATCACATGCTCACCTTCAGGAAAACATCCTTGTAGTGCTCCTGAGTTGTACGATACCCAACCATCATTTAAATGATTTTTATCACGGAGGAACTCGTATAAGCCTGTCCTATGTGGTTTGACCACACTATTTAAAGTTAAGTATTTTCTCTGCCTTAAATAAGAAACATCCCTTGAAAATAAAATTGGTAAATCTTTAGTTGGTATGTTTTCGTTTAAATCATGGGTGGTTTGGGAATAATATAGATAATCAAATCTCTCATCAATATCTTCTGTTAAAAAATGTGATGTGGTTACCAAACATTGTATGTTAGTATTCTGTAGGAACTTATCAACGGCAGGAAACAAATCATACCTTAGTGAATGACATACATCAAGATTAAAAATTATCAGATTATCAGTCTTCAAATCAATCAACATACATGGGTCATGGTGAAAGGCCTGTGTAACAAACACATCCAAATCACAATCTGTGTCTGTATAGATGAAATCAGTAAATATATTACTGAAACAATGTTTATTATCACCGAATAAATTAACTCTTAACATTTCTTTCTATCCTTGTTTTTAAAACTTTTTTATAAATATTGACCGATTCAATTCCAAACTTATTTTTAATTTTTCTGAACCAATCCTTCCTATCATAATATTTGTTGAACGCCTCGTCTCTGAATTTGAGTATTTGATTTCTGTCCAAATTTTCTGTTGGATTTGGAAACGAATCCTTTGAATAATAAGAATATCCTGAATAGGTCGGTGGTAGTGCTACACCATTCATGACGGCCTGTTTAAACAATGGAGAACCAGGAAAAATCATGGTTGGATTGAAATTTGCTGCACTTGTATTTAGTTCTATCGAAAGATCTAAAGTTTCCTTCATGGTATCGATAGTATCTCCACTCATACCGAACATATAATTACCTATGACCTCTATACCTGAGGATTCTATTTTATTGACGATATCCACGACATCAATTTCTTCAAATTTTCCTTTAACCGAATCAACTCTAATTTTTCTATTTCCACTTTCAATACCTAATGCCAACCAATTCACACCAGCCATTTTTAGTTTTTCAAGGTACTGCTCCTTGACCGTATCCACTCTAGCATATGCCCATATGTTAAAGTCATATCCTCTTTCAATAATTAAATCACATATTTTAAGAAAATGATTCTTGTTCAACACAAACATTTCATCGGCTATCTTAATGTTTCTGATACCCATACTGGCAATCTTATCAAATTCTTTTATTATAAATTTTGGTTCCCAATATCTAAATACCGACTTTCCGAATGGTGCATTTATACAACAGAAATCACACTTGTATGGGCAACCTAACGATGTGTATAATGATGCAAATGGTTTTCTATCATTGTTATTGGTCATGGAAAAATGAATTGTGTTTCGGTACTCATCCATTGGTAATAAATCCCAAGACATGCCAGGTAATCCAACTTGCAAGTTCTCGATTATGGGAGTCATGAATGTAAATTTTACTTCATTTAAATCACGATACCACAATCGTGGAACCTTTGATACATTTTTGAATCCACTTTCCATGAGTCCGATTAAAGTATCTACTCCTTCACCCTCACATACGAAATCACATTTCTCGTCCTCAAGAGTTTTCTTTGGTAAAGCAGATGGATATAATCCTATCAATATTGTTTTGAATTCATAGTCCATCATTTCTAACAATTCATGAGTCCCTTGCATACTCTGTGCAGACGCTGAAGGATGTTGTCCAAATTGGACGAAACAAATTAATTTAGGATTTATTTGTTTTATTGTATCATAACTTTGTTTTGTGGTCAATTCTAAAGCTTCACAATCTAATATATCAACATTATATCCTTTGACTCTCAATGATTGTGCCAGAAGTGCAGACCATATCGGTGGTTCTTTTGCGGCATACTTTGATAGACTCTGAAATGTTCTATCTAATGAATTTGTATTTACAAATAGTATATCAATCATAATTTCCGTAGTCGAATAGTTTATCTGACCATAATTTATGTCCTCGTGGGGTTGGATGAAGACTTTCGTCTAAATTTTTCTCTCCTATGAATTCAAGATGATTTAATTCCTTATAATCTCTTGGAACACAATCCCACAATGCATGAAGACTATAATATGTATCTATGTTGTCAAAAGTTCTTAATTTTGAAATTTTATTTTGTTCCAAATCATCGATTATTTTTTTATAATACTCTGTGGCACTTTGACCAAAGGGGAAAAAACAATTAAAGAATATATTTGGTATGTTTTTATTATCTAAGAAGTTTTTTAATGATATAATTTGAGTAAAGAATTTAATCAATGAATTTAATTCGTTTACGATAGGTTTTGAAATCTCATCCGAAAACTTGTAATCGATTCGTCCATCATTGTAGTTCCATTTTTTCTCTTGACTCCAAAGTCTTGATTGATAATATTCTCCTTGATGAAACCATTCGAACCTAAAAGGTGATGTCCAACCAACAATCACGACTAAATCTGATAAATTACAAACAATATTATCTGTGGTTTCTGACCAAACTTTACCCTCAGATTCAATTCGTGAAATGTCCCTAATTGTAGTTCTGAATGTTCTATCATTTGAGGAACCAGTAAGACTAACATTACAATCTAACCCACCAATCCTTTTACTCAAAGTGGTAGACCACCGAGACTCTAAACCATGGCCATAAACAAATGAATCACCTATTGTATATAATACCTTTACTTTTTCCATATCCAAATCGGTTCACCAAATGCCATATCCTCAGTTATGACCGCCTTTTCTTTTAAATCTTCCGAATAGTAATCACTCACACCCTTACCTGCTCCAGCAGAATTAAACCTTTTAGTCATCTCCATTCCAATACAACCTTCATATTTCAACCCTTGTGATTTAATAAAATCATTCATAGAGTTTGTAATATCCACATAACCCTTTACAGATTCGTGATACACATCTGCTATATTTACAGCAAGTATCCCATCCTTCTTTAATGTAGGTATTAACTTACCGATTGTTTTATGTAAAAAGTTTTCGTTCCAACTATCAATCGTGGTATATCTCTTATAACTCTGTGTATCCTCATCACTATATTTCTCCACATCAAAATAGGGTGGTGAAGTAAATATGGTATCAAAATAATCTTCATATTCTGTGTAATCCACATCTTCTGCTGGACTACAGATTAAATCTACCTTTTTATCTTCCTCAAAGAATGTTTGATGTTTTTTATAGAACTCAACTTGTCTTTTATAGTTTGGATGATTGGTAGAGTTTGGGTCAATCCCAACATATGATTTTGTAGTCTCTCCACAATAAAACCCAGCCAACCTATCACCCCAACCAGCACTAAAGTCGAGTACATTAACACTTCCAAAATAGTCATAAAATGCCTTTGCTATACTTGGTTTGAATT
>Ga0209232_1000762_pt1 | contig 18633 bp, 6 predicted proteins | sample ETNvirenome_2_60_FD_184066 | JGI IMG/M metagenome (GOLD analysis project Ga0209232, IMG submission 184066) | Marine viral communities from the Pacific Ocean - ETNP_2_60 (SPAdes) (version 2) | ecosystem: Environmental > Aquatic > Marine > Oceanic | place: Pacific Ocean | collected 2013-06-22
CTGTTACCTAGCCCGGTTATATTTTCCGGTGGAAGATATATTCCATTAGCCATTAACCAACCATGTATAGCAGTAGCCGACTCTTGTGGTCTAGCTGTTAGTATAAAGTTGTTTTTAGAACCAAACTTCTTTATTCTGTTTTTTAACTTTTGAAACAACGGGCCTTTAGTTCCACCTTTTACATTTATGAAATCACTAAAATCAAACTCCCACCCCTGTTGCATTAGCTCAGTGCCTCTAGTTGGCCAATTTTCAGAACTTACAGTTTCCCTTTCTCCAGTTTTAGGATTTGTTGCTTCAATAACATTCTTGCCATCTATAATTAATGTTTCGTCAAAATCAAAAACAGACATACCTTTTGGCTCTATGCTCTCTTTGCTACTCATCATCTCGTTCACCATAGCATTAGATTGTTGAACAACATTTTGTTTTTGCTTGTTAACAAACTTATTACTAGCATTAACAAACTCAGTGCCCTCTACGACCCCTGTTTGTATATTTTTAATAGGAACTAAACCTTTATTTCCAAACGTTTGTGAGTTAAAATATCTTTTCCATGGGGCCATACCAGGTTGATAGCCTAGCTGCATAAAATCTCTTAAGCCGTTTTTTATCAAAACCTTGTCCATTGTCTTAGGTATAACAGCTACAACATAATCGTCCCAAAACCCATCTGGTGTCATACCAGTGTTAACGTAAGATTCTATTAATTGCATTATCTTTAAGTTAGTAGGAACCATGTGTTCATATTCTAACTTCTTGCCTCTTTCTTTTGATGGTATTTTTTGAACACCCTCTGCTATATATGCTAAGTTAGCAGCTCTTTTCATTGGTGATGACATTTGAGAACCAAGCATTCTATTTAACATAGCTAAGTCCTCATATTGAGCCTCACCATTATTTATTCTATTAACATAAAACTCAACTAAGCTTTCGACTGACTCTCTAGCCTCTTGAGCTTGTTTTAACCTACCTTCGTAGTCTTGATCTTTTATAGCAGCGTCAGATGACTCTTTAAATGTCTTGAAGTCGACGTTGAACATTTTACCTATCTCATTTCTAGTCTTACCTTTTATTTTTTTAAAACCATCAATCTTAGACAACGTGTTAATAAAGTCAGCTTTATTATCAAAAACCTGGCCCCTGTTGGTTCCCCAACTAGTTTTACCATCAGGCATCATAGCGGCAACAACTCTACCGTTTTTAACAGTCCACCTCCCATCTCCAATTTTACTAGATGCAGCGTACATGCCCTCATACTGAGTGAACAACATTCTTAATAATTTTTCTTTTGACCAACCTAAACCACCTTCTGATTTAGGTCTCAAAGCATTATTTGAGAAATCAACAATAGCTTTTCTAGCGTGATTAATTCTCTCTTTACTATTATATAGCTCTGTTATAGAATTAACTGGACTTGAAAAGAAGTTAGCAAACATTTTTAATATACTAGTGTCTAGTAGTGCCTCATTTGTTTTAGCTATTATAAATGTTTCTCTGTTGTAGTAGTCTAAATGATTAACAGCCTCTATGTTTTCTGGTAGTTGTAGCTCATCAAACTCCTTGTTCCATTTGGCCCAATCTTTAGCTACCCCGTTTAGCTCTTGTGTAGTTAGTTTACCTTCGTATACTTGCTTTAAATTGTCTCTTATAGATTTCCAATCTCTAACTGTTGTTGATTCTAAGGTACTGATAGCTTCTCCCCAACCCTCTATAAATGCAGGCACATTATCTTTATTTACTTTTTTACTAAACATCATTTCAGATCTACCATCAGCAAATTTAGCTGCTACAGCCTCGTTTGTAGTACCATTTGTTAGAGCATTTATTCGTATATCTTGATTAGCGGCAATTTGAGCTGTGGCTACAACCATAGCTCTTATAGCCCCATCAGCTTTAGTTCCTTTTCTAAAGCTACCGTTAGGCTCAATACCAAACATGTCTAGAAATTCTTCTCTTGTTACGTCAGTTCTTTTTATCTGAGCTTTCTTTTGACCCAATGTTTTGTCAGCTCCTTCAGCAACTCTTAGTCTGTCTCCAGCTGTATATAATTGACCTAGTTTCGTATTAGCTATACCTGTAGCTTCACCACTTCTAGTTTCTCCTTCTGGTAGTATGTCTAATAACTTGGTATTAAAGCTACCATCTTCATTGGTTACTTTATCTAATATATATGATTGAGCTGATTCTCTTTGTGTTCCGTTTAAATCTTGTTTAGCTAGTATTCTAAGAGGGTCAACACCAAACTCAGTAGCAACAGCGTTCAACACTGGAAATAAAGGTCCAGCTGGAACTACCTTTTTCTCACTAGTGGCTTTTTGATCAACTTTAACTAACAATTCTTTAACACCTTTATATGTATAAGAATCTATAGGTATGTCTGTTTCTCTTATATTTTGCATGATAGATAATCTAGAGTCGTTAGAAAACTCTAATAACTCTTTCACCTTTATATCTCTAACAGCTGCTTTAGCTTCTCTCCTTCTGTTAATTGATAAATCTTGATTGTCAATTTCTTCTAATAATATATCTCTCTCATCTTGTAATACATCACTTAGTTGAGCACCATCACCAATAGGTTTATCTATCGATGTTTGTTCAGCTTTGTTTTCTTTTTTGTACTTAGCTATAACATCACCTTTAGCTCTATATATTATCGATTTACCAGCTCCACCTGATACACCCGTCAACCAACCAAATAAGCTATCGTTCTTATCGTAATCAAAATTTTCAATAAAACGTCTTCCAATCTCCTCCTTAGTCATTCTCGTGAACTCTCTTAAGGCTTCTGGTGGTAAACCACGTTCTGTCATTCCTTGTTGAACTAAACCGTCTAGAGATCTTCCTTCAACTATATTTAAATAAGCGTTGTAAAAGTCTGGAGAGTTTTTAAACATCTCATGGTTTTGATATTTTCTAGTACCGTCTTGATTTGCAACAAACTGGTCGTGTTCACGTTTAAGGTCAGGATTGTTTCTTCTACCTAGGTCGACAGCTTGATCAAATGATCTCATCATCTGTCTTTGTTTATAGCTTTTAGCCTCTTTAAACATTTTGCCATTAGCACCAAGTTGCATCATCTTAGCCATAGCTGGACTAACTCTGTTCTTTTTTATGTTGTGATCAAAGTCTTTAATGAAGTTTAGTATGTCGTCTTGATTATTAAACTCTATATCTCTACCATTTCTGTTCATAGAGAATCTTCTAAAAACATCTTTTATCCTACCAGCTGTAGTATTGTTTATTTCTAATTTACCCTCTCTTAACATTTCTGATAGTACAGCTAGTTTTTCCTCTCCTTGCTGATTCTCATTGTATGGTGCTATTCTATTATTGTAAGTAATCTCAGCATCTCCTTTGAACTTTATTTTACCTTTTGATATAGCATCATCTAGCTGTTTACCCATTATCTTTCTCATCTGTGGATCACCTTTTAATGTGGTTCTCCATTGATTGTGAGTAAACTCGTGTGTGCTTGTTTTTAATCTACCGTTTTTAATAGCGGCATCTTTATTTATTAAAACATCCATACTAGTTAAGTTACCCTTATTGTCAAACCTAGGTATCATAACACCATTGTCATCACCTTGTTGTAATATAGAGCCTAGATAGTTTTTTCTTTTTTTAGCTTCTTTTATTAATTTTTCAGCATCTTTTTTTACCGCTGGGTCTTTTATATTAGGATCTTTTAGTATCTTTTCTAAAGCATTAATTTCCATTTGCTTCTGACTAATACCACTTTCAACTTTAGACCTAGACCCTTCACCCATATTTTTAGAAACTTCATCTTGCAACTGCTCTCTTGTAACCTCTCTAGTTCTAGACTTAACTGGTCCTATCTTATCAGACTCCTCCTGATGTCTTTTCATTTGATCAACCTCTCTTTGATAATTAGCGTCAATAACATTCTGAGGATATCTACTTAATATTTGATCTTTTCTAGCAACTCTACTACTAACCTTTTGGTTAAGTATATCTATTTCTTTTTGCTTTTGCTTGTCAGACAATTTATTGTCAGACATTATCTCTTCAGCTTTTTTTCTAGCTTGATGGTTTAATTTTTCAATCTCAATTAAAGCTTTCTTTTCTGTTGGGTGTAGTAAATTTACCCTTTTAATATCGTTTTCTAAAAGAGTGTTACTCTTATCAGCTAGTAACATTATCTCATCGTTAATCTGGTCTCTTCTAGTTTGACTAATATCTAATCTACCAGCTTCTTTAGATAATTCTTTTATTCTCTCAGCTATTTCCCCTTGTTGTTGATTTGTATCGGCTGATCTAAATGGAGCAGACATTGCTCTACCTAATGACGGTACTTTCATACCATTAGCTATAACAAAACCCGCTGCCATACTCTCAGTAACACCGTCCCATATGTTTACACCTTCTACACCACTCATTATATCAGCAAAGTTACTAGATAGTTGAGCTAAACCCTCAGATGTACTTTCTGCAGCGAGGTCTCCTAAGTACCATCGAGCGTTTCTTGCTGTAAAAACCTCTTTATGTAAAAATTTGTCAAAACCAAGTTTAATACCTTTTGAACCTTTAGCTAAACTTAATAATGGCTTAGCCTGCCCAAATGTTACTTGTTCGGCTAAAGCCTCTGTTGTACCAGTTAACAAAGCATTACCAAGCATGTTACCATAGCTAAAGTCTGTACCATAAGCACCTCCGGTTCTATAGTATAGGTCTTTCTGTTCATTTAAATCTCGCCACTTATTACCAGCAGAAGAAGCACCCATAAGGTATATTGAATAACCCTGTGTTGCAAACATTAAAGCTAGCTGTGGAGCAAACTCAGCTCCAACTCCACCTATCCACTCTCCAAAATCACTCCAAGTTTCAATGTCGTCGAATGCTTGACGTTCTTCTATTTTACTCATCAACTCCTCTTCTTGCCAATTACGAGTATCTTTAACAAAGTTGTCCCACCAAGAGTTGTTAGATATATTACCAGCTTGACCAGATTGTACATTTAAATAACCTTTAGCAGCTGGACTTTTCAACTGATGAGCTAGTTCAACTCCACCAGATACAATCATATCAACAGTATCTCCTATACCTAAACCTAAACTTATAGCGCTGTTTAAAGCTTTAACAGCCATCACTGTCCCCTCGTTATAGTTTCTAGCCAGAGCCTTTGTGTATGTTGATATTTCAGATTCTTCTAAGTTTAATTCTTTTAGTTGATCACCTATGTCTAGACTTAGGTTTTCATAATCACCTCTCTTTCTTTGCAAGAAGTTATATCTATCATATCTTTCTCTATACGTGTCTTGAAACTGTTTCCACTCTTTCTCCGCAGCAGCAATACCCTCTTCTGTGGTAAGGTCATGTTTATCTCTAATCTCGTCTAAGACTTCTTGTGGGTCTGTTTTGTTTAGAAATTCAGCTGTCGAGTTTAGTTCCTTGTATATGTTTGTCAAGTCTTCCATAACAACTTGACTTTTATTTATGTGGTCTTCTACGCTTTTTTTAACACCTTCGTGTTTCTTTAACATTTTAGCCTCCAAGTCTTTCTGTAAATCGTCTTTAATAAAAATGTGGCCAGCGTTTATTTCCTCTATTTTTTCATTTAAGTTTTTCTTTAAAAACTCTTTTTCTTTTGTATTTTTAAATTGCTTATTAATATAAGCCATTTGTTTGTCCTTATCAACCTTTAATCCATTTAGTATATTTTTGTATTCCTTGCTGTTTACTATTTTTCCATACTTCTCCGTTACACCTTCGTCATCATATATACCATCTAAACTTTGACCAGTTTTTTTACTCCAAGCTTTTAACGCTTCTTCACGTCTATACTCTGTAGCCAACTCCTCCATCAATATCATATCCTTAGATATTTTACTCGGTTTATATTGTCCACCAATTCCATCTGTTTGAAACACAGAGCCACTAATAGAATTATTAAACCCATATGTCGATGGGTTATGTTTCCTTTTGAGCTTTGCTTTAGTTTCTTCAGAATTTTCAAAACCAAAAATATTGTATTTGTACTTTTCTTCTAGTTCTTCCTCTGTTAGTCTTGGATCTTGTAGTCCTTTTCCAGAGTATCCTCTTGGTGGCACTAAACCAGCGTCTTCAAGTTGATTTCTTTTTTTGTGATAATTTGCTTGCCAATCTGTATCATACCAGTCTGAACCCTCTTTGCCTCTATGACCAGTAATACTCATAGCTTTAGTAGAGTTCATCATTGATTGTTGCTCACTGAACTGTCTAAACGCTTTCATAACCTCATAGTCAGAGGCATCTTCCATTCCCCATACTTCTCTAAGAGTATTTAATTGACTATTTGCAGCCTCGAAATTAGGCTGGATAGTTTGTTGTTGCTCTTCTGTTGGAGCAGTGTGTGTCATAAAAGTTTCTAGTCTTGTACCTTGGTGTTCAGCGCGAGCGCGCATCCAAGTGTCCATAGCTTCCGCTGAATCAGGGTCTTTAAAATCAAACCCTTTTCTTTCTCCATTTATATCTGTAACGTATATTTTGTTTACACCATCTGTTGGTTGCTCAAAATGAAAGCCGTAAACCATCCATTCGTTTTGAAGGTCTACTATACCATCCTCTTCAGATTTACTAGTTAACTCACTAGTAATCTTTGGCATTGGTCCGTAGTCTGTGACTTCTTGATTTTCATTCGTATTTTGAAACCCCGATAAAATATTTTCCGAGGCAAATTCCGAATCTTCGTAGTGGTTGTGCGCTTGGTAGGTGTTTAGCTCTCCGTTCGCACTGTTCGCAGAGCTTTTTACGTTTCCCGCTAAAGGTTTAGCGTCTGGATATAGTTCTTTAAACTTACCCTCATCATTGGCATTAACAGTAACATCGTTACCATCAACACTGTAGTTTAATACATCTTCTTGCTTTTCTTCAGCATTTGGATATAGTTCGTGAAATTTTTGTTCGTCTTTTTCGTCAACGGTCACTTCGTTGCCGTCAACATAATATGTTTTTTTCATACTGTATCGTTAGTTACCCGTAATTAATAATTTATGCTACTATGTCGCCACCCTCTATGAAGTCTCCTGTGTCGTCTTCTTCGTTTTCATCATCTCCACCTTCATCACTTTCCTGTGATTGAGGCTCATAATTAAAATGACCATCTTCATTAAAGTGATCAGAGTTTAAAGTTGTTTTATCTTCTTTTATAGTAGTTTCATCCGCCTGTCCATCAAACTGCTCGTTACCACCTAATATATCTTGTTTAGCTAATAATGCTTCGTCGTGGTTGTTTTTTAAATGTTGTACAAAATAATCTTCTAATTCTTGACCAACTAGGTCTTCGTTTGAAACTATTGATTGTGCTATATTTTCTGCTTCTTCAACAGATATTTTACCATCAAAATCCATATCACCAGCTAACATCATTTCTTCTGTTACACCAAAATCTCTATACGTTCTACCACCCTCACCTTCGCCAACTATATGGGATATCATGTTTTCGTAAAAAGACTTATTACCAAACATTGGGTCATATATTAGAGACTCTTTATCACCTATTGATAAAATACCGTTTTGTACAGCTTCTCTAGCCTTGTTCTCTCTAAATGTTATATTGTCATCTGGGTGAGAATTAAAAGCTCTGTCGTATATAGCTTTTCTTGTTGCACTTAAATTATCTTTTGATTTTTGATCTTTAAATTTGATCATACTTTGAACAGAATTTATAGATGTCCACTTTACTGGATTAGAATCTAATAGTTCTTGATATCCATCTATTTCTTTTTGTAATGAGGTCATTTGATCCATTATTTGACCCTCTGGTAAATACAATAAACCTTGTTCATTTAGTTTTTCTAAGTTTTTTAATTTAGCTTTAGATTGTGCCATAGCAGCGTTTGCATCAGCTATTTTTTGGTAATCCTTCATCATGATACCAATTTCATTTTTATTATCGCAATCTTCAACTCCTTCTGGACATTGTTTTCTAGATAACCTAGCTTTGTTTTGCATAATCATCATAACATCTTCACCTTCACTAGTTCTCATAAAACCATTACTTAGTTGGTCATTAGTGTAAGCTGTTGCTAAATTTAATCTCAATTGTTGATACTGATCCATACCAGCTTTCATTGCTCTAGCTTCCGCTTCTACCTCTTCCTTTTTAGCTTGATCACCATTCATGTATTCTTCTTTCATTGGTCCGCTAGCTAAAGCTCTAGCGCCATTTATTTCGGCTTGAGGAAGTTTACCTCCGTTTTGAAGTATTCTTTGAGCGCCAGTGCCAAAATCCCACTTGGCTACCTCGTCGCCTATTTGCATTAGTCTATCGTGAGTAGCCTGTATATAAGCTTGATAAACCTCATTTCCAGCTGCATCGTAAGCACCTCTAACTAGTACTGGATCTGCTCCTTTTAATGGTGATGGTTTTGACATATTAAATTAAATTTTTAAATTCCACATCTAACTTAGAGTAGTCTACAGTATCGTATCCACTTTCGTGTGGAACAATAGCTTCACTTGGTATTTCATCAGACATAACACCTTGGTAAATACCTTTACCAATATTGTTGTCAATATACTCAAAGGTATATATATTTATACCGCTTGGAGATTTACCAATTGATTTTATATTCTTTTTTAATCTCCTATCAGAAAATATACCAGCAGCTAAACTACCAACACCAGATATTGTTTTACCTAGTGCGTCCATTTTTTGTTGACCAGCTTGAGCCGCTTGTTGTTGATATGCTGCTGTTTCTTGCTGTGACATACCCAATAGTGTTGCTGTTCTATCTAACTCTCTTTGTTGTGCAACTTGTTCTCCAGCTGCTTTCATTTGATCTACATTAGCTGCACCTTGTCTTTGAGCCATATCAACATCAGCTGCTCCTTGAGCTTCTAGTTGTTGCAATTTACCAGCTTCTTGAGCAGCCATTGCTTGGTTTTGAGATTCTTGTGCTCCAATACTAGCAGACGATTGTTGTGCTGCTAATTGACCTTGACCAGCTAAAGCTTGAACAGTTGCTGCTATACCAGATCCACCAGCTGATTGAGCCATTGTATCCATTATGTTAGCTTGAGACTGTTGGAATTGTTGCGCTTCGAATTGAGCTTGCTGTTGATTAACTGTTAGATCTTCCATTGTGTTCTCTAGACCAGCAAATTCATTTTTCATTCCAGCAAATTGGTTCTCCATGTTAGCGTATGGATTACTAATATCAGCATCCATGTAATCTTGCTTGAAGGCTTCCATTTCCTGCCTAGCAGCAGCTTCTTTAGCTTCAGCTTCTCTTTTACGCTTTCCAGCGCCAACCATACCAATAACACCTACAGCTGTTGATGCTAATGCACCAAAGAACTTAAACGGTGATTCTTTATCCTGCATTGGAGATTTGTAACTCATTAGTATTTTCTTTTAAATCTAAAACCTCTTTTCTTTTTAGCTGGCGAATCATCATCGTCATCTTTTTCAATAACTGGTTCTGGTGCTTCTATCTCTGGTTCTACTTCAACTGATGGTTCCATTTCCGTTTGTGCAAAAGACTTAGGACCTGCTACACCAGCTGAGTGAGAAACTTGTTCTTCTCCAGCTTCTTCAGGAACAGGACCAGGACTAGGTGTGTGTCCACCACCGAACTTAGCATTCCATTCGTCTTCTGTTTCAGTATCTAATCTAGTGTGATATTGTTCGTTAGCACCAATCGTTCCGTCTCCATCAGTATCATAACCAAAAGTTTTATCACCTCTTTCTCTAGCCGCAGCAAACGCCTCGTCTCTACTAGCATACTCTTGTTCATCACCACCTTCATCTGTGTCAACATCAATATCTTCGTCAACTGTAGGCTCCATTCGATTCTCAGGTCTAATTAATTGTGGATCATCACCTTCAGTAGGTATTCTATCTATTTCTCTTTTTTCTAACGTTATTGGTTCTTCTAGTGGTTCAAATTCATTTAGTTTACCACCTTCTGGAACGCCAGTACCTTGATCGTGGTGTCTTTGATTAACAGCTGTTTGCGTTGCATCTACGTCATGCCCAAAGCCTTGCCCAGTATAAGGAACATAACCACCTTTTCCACCTGGACCAGCATTTGGATCCCAAACATTACCCTTTCTCCATTCGTAACTTCTTTTATCGTAATTACCTCTACCACCTAAAGGGGTTCCATTTGCACTCATTCTATGATATGCACCATATGGGTCTTGAACTAAATATTGGCCCTTGTTAGCTTGCTCCTGTGTTAACAAAGGTATGTTATTGTCTTTCTTTATGTCACCTTTAAAACCTTGCCATGTTTGCCACTTACCTGATTTACTAGCTTTTTTCTTTTCTTTTCTAGATAATTTACCATCACCATTTTTATCAAACTTTTCTATATAAGATGGGTGTTGTCTGTAGTTATGCTTACCCCAACCCTTTTGTGACCAACCTTCTTCACCTAAGTAATCGCCATGGAACATTGTATTTCTATGTATAGCTGGGTTGTCATCTAAATTAGCTTGCTCCCATCTTTTTCTGGAAGTTCTACTGTTATGTGATGGTCCACTAGCTCCGTGGGGATTATTCTTATGGTAACCATGAGGACCTATATGACTCTGCATTGGTGATGGTTCACCATCTGATGCACCCATTTGTTTAAACGCAGTTCTATTTCCTGATCTTAATTTAAAACTACTTGATTTTTTATCACTCATCTTATTAGTGTTTATTTTTGATTATTATTTACTTATTATATAGTTACATTTTTTCTTTGTTATTTAGCTACTAGGTGTTATTTCACAAGAAGTTGTAAATAACTCTATTTTGTCTAATGAGTTATTCTTGAACACAACATCAGCGTAATAACCAACAATTGAAGCTTCCTCAACCGATCTTGGTTTTGCAAAAAATATAAAATCACCAACCTCTGGCGGTAAAGTGTTGTTACCTATTTCACATGTTATTTTAGCTGTATCTACCACGCCATCACCAGTATCTAAAACCCCATCCTCATCTTCATCTGTTATAAAGGTGTCAATATACTCTATTGTTTTTATTTTACCAATCATAACTAGATCGTTGTTGTTCACGGTAAAACCACCAACAGTACCAGATAGTTTAGTGTAATACGCTGTATCACCCTCTTTAACTGATATATTTAGTGGTAATGGTAAAAATATTTCTGTTTCCATATACTTGTTGTTTTATGCGCACGCAACAACGTCGTCTATTTGTAGATAAGACGTTATTGGTTTGTTACCTAATTTTACTACATCTGGTGTCCACTTTACGGTACACGTGTTATTACGTCCAACACCGCCAGTGTCCGATAATACAACTGATATGTTGTTTATGTAATATAAGGTTCCACCATTAGTAATTGAATCGCTGTTTGTCCAGTTAGATTGAGTGGCGTTTGTGACACCACCTTTAAAAGCAAATGTGTGAGAATTTGAAATTAAAACATATGTCAATTCCACTTGCGTATCTCTTTTTCTTTGAGAGTAGTTTGAATTTGTTTTTCCTTTAAATCTATATGGCACAGTACTTCCCACCGCAACGCCGTTTATTGTTGATATATTAGAATTCGATGATGATATATCTAACTTTAAGCCATGCATAGATGGTTGTGTTAGTATTTTCTTCACAAAATTAGCCCATCCATAAGGGTGAACCTCAACTCCATGTTTTCTTTCGATATGCCAAGATCTAGGACTTGTAGCTGGTAGAACTTCTTTTAATTGAAAAGAGTCTTCAGGTGGAACAAGGTCATATTTAGATGATCTTATACTAAAGCTATACCTCTGGTTATATTTCCCATTGTTAGGTGAAAAATATTGAGTAAAAGAAAAAATACCTTTATCATTTAATCTCCCTTTTCCAAAATTATAAACTTCACCTGAAACATACTGATGAACCACTGGATTACCACTTGAATCGTTGAAGTGGTATTTTTTATCTAAATTATCTACTTCAGTTGTACTTAGTATGTTTCCGTTGGTATCAAAAGTATCTATTAATTTAGTTGATATAAAATAAAACTCAGTGCCAGGGTCTCCTTTTATAGATATTTTTCTATACTCTCCTCCAGTAGATATATCTTTTCCACCATGTATTGATTTTATATATTTAAACGATTTACCGTCATCTGTTGTTAGCAGTGGTGTAGCTATTTTTCTAACTCTGTGATTAAAAGTATAGTTTAATACGTTTGAAACGCTAGAAGAATCTTTACATGTATAAACAACATCGTATGTTCTAGATACAACCTTCTGCCTATTAGCCCTAAGTTTACCAGTACTACCACCTCTCTTTTCAACTCCAACAAGTTTTAGTTGTAATATACTTTTTCTATCTAATTCCTTGTTAATATCTTTAGATATTAAATTACTATCTCTAGGCATATAAGCTGTTGCACCGTTTTCGTGCGCTGATATTTTTATTCTACCTAAAATAGTTGGTTTATTTTTTCTTACTCTACCCTTGTATTTAAAAACAAATCGCTCATTACTCGTTCCAGCATCAACCCAATCACAAGTTAATCCACCACCGGATCTGTTAGCGGTGACTTCTACTTTGTTTCCATTTAAAGTTGTCTTAATTATCGAAGTATGCATATTATTGTATATCTATTTGTACATCAAAATCTTCACATGACTCATCACCTAAAGGCATAGCTGCGCCATGTATTGTTACTATTATATCTCTTGGCTCTGGTCCAGGTATATATTGACTAAACCCAACTAAACCCATTAAAACCCCATTACATAAATAATCTGATCCACAAGCAAAATCAGGTATGTAACCCGTATCTGTCTGTGATGGAAAAATAGGATGTGTTTCTAGTGTTTCACCACAAGAATCACACGGTCCAACCCAACTAGCTCTATCTCCATAATATCCAGGATAATTAGAACCACTTGAGGGATCTGAACTATAACCACCGTAAGCATTATACCAAGCCGTTGTTTGTGGACCGCTATCTATGTCTATCAACAAAGCACCAATCTGTGTTTCATTTGATAAATGGTTTTTTATAAGGTTTGAATTTGAACCAGTCCAACCTGGAGTCTCATAGCTATTAAACCAACATGTATCATTAGTAAAATTCATGATACTCTCTGGAGTTGGATTTGGTTGACCACCCCAAGTTCTTTCATCAGGCCAATAGTTAGGGTTAGTACCATTACTTGAATCATTTAACGAGTACAAAGGATATTCTCCTCCTCCACAACTACCATACGGTAGTGTTTCAATTCTTGTAGCAGCGTAAAACGTGGCGGCGTACACACCATCACTAATCTGCGGAACAGTTAGGGGGTTGTTAAACCCTTGATATATTAAATTCTCATCACCTTGCCCATTTGGACACCAGTTTTCGTCGAAAAGCTGTGAATTGGCATAATTATCTTGATAACCTTCTTGACCTTGCAACCAAATAGCCCCATCCCAAGTGCTAGGGTTTTTGTAAGAAAAGGTGCCTTGAGTTGCTACGCTTTGACTTGTATAGGTAGTGTTCGAATACTTAAAAGACAGATTGTGTCTAGACACTGTATAACCAGCTCTAGGTTTTATAATAAAATCAAGAGATTGAGTGTTGTACAGGGTATCAGTACTAATAGGTAGGTTTAAATCTAAGGAGTTAGCAGCTCTTACGTATTTGAATTTAATCTCAGTTGGACCAACACCCATTGCGCCGAAAGCTCCTAGATCTTCAAATTCTGTTCCTTGGCTGTATTGAATGTCATTTAGCTGCCAATTATTGGTTCCAGGTTGTCCACTCTTCCAGTATTTCCAATTTAATGACAAACCTGATTCAATACCCTCTGCTAATCTAATTACGAGCCAGAAAGTATTTGGGTCATCTTGCCCCGACTGTATTGGTTGAGCATCACCGTCTAAATCTAAAAGTATAACTAAATCTTCTTCTAATATCTGTGTTTGTCCATATGGAAAAACTAAAAAATGAGCTTCGTTACCAACAGTGTGAGGTTCACTCGTGTTATAACACACAACTTTGCTGATTCCCGGTGGTAGTGTAGCTCCGTTATCAACTATCCACGCTAATGTGTCTGGATTATTGGTTATAGTGTCAGCACTATTATTCCATCCTGCACCAGAATAACCATCGAACACCCATTGTCCACCACCACCCCCAGTTTCACTCTGCCCACCAATAGTGAAATCAAAAGCCGATATAGTATGCGTAGCAGTATTAGTCGGACGTAACTTTACTCTTATGGGTAACATGCTACTATCTGGAACACCATCCGCATCAACATCAGCATTACTCCAATAACTATTAGCATCTACTGTTATATACTCTGTCTCGTATGTATAATTTAAAATTTCTGGCATAGTTGTTTTATTTAAAAGTCATCATCTGGAATCTGTACGTATACTTGAACAGTTGGGTCTGGTTCAGGTTCTGTTGGTGTATTAGGATTAACAACTGACTGACCTAAACCTTGAACGCTAAATTCAGTTAAATCCGAGTCTTGTAAACCATCATATCTTCTTTCACCATTTATATTTTGATACCATTTACCTTCTCTTTCTTTAAAATCATTAACCCACCCAGCATATGATTGGTTTGTTGTTATTTTATCAATCCACCAACCGTTCACGTTATTTAGATTATAATATTCATTATCAGAAACACCATTAAAAGATGTACCATCTGGTTGCGTAGCGTTTGACGATGTTGTAAATTGATTTATTCTAGCTTGTGAACCATCGTAACTAGCAGCTCTAAATGTTTTTATTTGCTCAGGAGCATCGTTAAAAACTACCGTAACAGATGAGTCTTCGTGGTAATTAGAAACACCAGATGAGTTTCCACTGCTATCTACTATCGTTTGTTCATCAGCGTAAAACACGTTTCTATTTAAAACTGTATCACCACTATTTATATCTTGGTAATGCAGCCAAATTCCTAATTGCTTACTGTTAGTATTATTTAAATTTGAACTCACAGCTGTTAAGTATTTGCCACCAACAGATCCACCGACTTCAGGTATAAAAGACTTAAAACTAACCCAACCCTTTGACTCCTCATTAAAAGAAAGTGTTTTGGGTGCAAATGAATTTGATCGCATAGTTAAGTTGTATTCACCATTAACAGAATCAAATGTACCTATATTTCTAGTTGTTGTTCTTAAGTGTTCCCTAAACCAACTTCGCATACCAACGTGAGATATAGGTGTTATACCATCTCTTGATAATCTAAGCACAGAACCTCTTTGCTTGTCTGTGAAATATAATCTAAATTGATCCCAAGCTAAAGATTCAGGGTTTTTGGATATACCATAGTCACCAGCATAAGGTACAGCTGTACCCAAAACTCTATTAGAAGCTAGTAACTGTGGGTTTCCATCTGCGTTATATAATGCGTCTTTGTTTGTTGTAACTTTTAAAACTTTATCTTCAGTTAAAACAACCATGTCTGTATCTCGTGTTTTTAATCTTTGTATAGAACCATAAGATGGGTTTATATCTTTGGTTATTTTTTCAGCCATATTAAACTCATTGAGTTTATTTGTACTTGAAGTATTATTATATATACCTGAATATATCATACTGCTACCTCTTTTTTCTCTACCGTAATCTAAAAGATTAGCTGATGCTTTAACTCCGTTGTCAACCTGATTAGCATTAAAGTCATCTCGTATTCTATCTGATTCAACACCGTTAGCGTATGACCAACAATTGTGCCAAGCTAATTCAACTGGAAACTTCCAAACATCTGAATCTACTTTAAAAAATCCAGTTTGCTCTTCTGACTCTTTAAATCTAGCAGGTTCCACATATGATAATAATATACCGTCTACAGTTTCGTATTCACCTTCATCATTCAACACATAATCATTACCATCATCATCAACTGGTTTCATGTGACCGATAACTTGCGACATCGTAATGGTTCCATCTTTATGTCTAAAAGTAATAAACCTATCCAACGGAACAGGATCTCCTTGGTCAGTTGTTGAGTCGTAAGATAAATATCTTCTAGATACCGAGAAGTCAGCTATGAGAGCTTTTGTAACTTTAATACCAACAATAGAATGTGTTTTAGTATAACCTATGTATGATACAGTAAAATCTGTTTGTGCTACGTATTCTTGAGCTGTATTACCCTCTTGATTACCTCCATAACTAGGAGCCCATGCAGTATAACCACCTCCAATAAATCTTTTAAATCTAACTGGAGCATTATAGGGTATAAAGTTGGTTGTGTTTTCACTTGTTAAAGTTTTAGGTAACGCGTTTGATGCTTCATAGTAAATATCTAAACCAACATCTTCTTTTGGTTCCGTTTCCCAAATAGCTGCGTTCGCTACTGGTATAACTATTTCACCACCCATTTGTGTTTTTGTTATAAGGGATATTTTTAAGGCTTCTCTACCATCGTGAGTAATTGTGCCTCTTGGATCCCACTCAAATGGATCCAAACCATTGTGCATAACGTCTCCATCTGCGTCAACTTGATCAGATGGATCTAGTTCTCCACCCACATATCTTCTAAACTCAAATCTAATACTTTTTCTAGCACAACCATATTGTAACCAATCACTATTACCACTGTGTCCACATTCTGGGCAATCACTAGTGTTGTTAGAATTCAAGCCCATTGCTCTAGGTGTAAACTCAATACCAACGTCTGTAGGGCCTTCATCTATAGACCAACCAAGTGTTTGATATAATGGATCCGAGTTGGTAAAGTCTACCAAGTTGTTAATTGTAAACGGAGCGTTAGGTCCATCTCCACCACCAGTTCCACCAAAGTTACTAGAGTTAAAATCTTGATTAGGAGTGTTCTCATCCCAAACAGTTGCGTAGTTTCTAGATTCAAATTCCACGGGACTTCCAACTACCTTATAGTATATACCTTCTTGTGGATCGTTTTCAAATTGAAATAAACCATTTTGGTTTATCATATCTCTAACCTTATAGTCTATACTAGATTCACTACTACTCCAACTTGTACCAAGTTTAGATATAACCATTCTACCCAAATGACCAGGTGGTGTAATACCAAACTCTGTTCCAAAGGTTGTACTCTTTTGAACACCAGCATCTATACCTGTTTGCTTGTAGTATAAACCAGGCCACTCCGTAACAGGAGCACCTGGGTCTGCTGGTATAGTTGCGTCACCGGAGTTCCAGCTAGCTCCACCTGATGACAATCTAGTTTCAAAACTTCTAGCACCATCTATAAATAACCTAGCGCCAGTGTTTTCAGCACCTCCACTCATATAATTATTTCTCACGTGAGACCAGTAGTTAAAACTCATTCTACCTCTAGCGAAGTTTGTTGTTGATTGGTTAGTCGCTGCGTCGGCTGGGTAGTCAGCATTTTCACCAACTACAGTGTGACAACAGCCAATACCTAAAAGTTCAGCATCACGCGGTTTACACTCATATGTTACCTCACCAAGGTAGTCACCGCCTGTACCACTACAATTATCGTTCCAACCTCCAACACCTAACCATTCAGCTGGTATATTACCAATAGTATCTTCAGGTGCACCACCTGTTACTGGTGCTAAACCCGTAGCAATAGTTTGACCATCATACGTTTGTGTGGTAGCATTTCCGTTTAACCATCTATACGCTCTTCTAGGCATTTGATCATCGAATGTGGCATTTAGTACAGATGGGTTGAATTCTTGGTTTTCTATATATGATAAAGGAACTATAGCTGTAGTATCATAATCTATCATAGTGTCAGACATCTGTAAAACCTTAGATTCTAATAAAACATCTTTTTCAATTTTACAGAAAAACTTACCATCAAACTCTGGTTTATTTTGAACAACCATTTCTCTGAATTCCATAAAGTATTCTATACCAGAATAATCAGTTACACCAAGTGCAGCTAATCTATCAAGCATATCAGCGTCTTGTCCAAATGGTTCGTCCCATCTTATACCTCCAGCTCCTTGATCTTCATCAGCATCTTCATCGACAGTGTGGTGGTATGTAACTAGTTTCCATTGTTTTGTCACAGCTGTAATACCATCTGCTCTAGCCTTTATTCTTATCTCTAGATCACCTTGTGGATTTTCATATCCTCCTAAAAAGTTGTTCCAATCACCTGCTGCTATAACTATTTCAGTAGCATTTTCTAATTTTGTTGGTGAAGTTGATTCTGCTGTTGATTGATCTGGGTCAGCCGTGTCAAACATGTAATCATAAGATTCTACTCCTAATGTTACTTGACCCATGTTTCTATCACTTCTTTTAATAAACTCTGGAGCTTCGCCTTTAATTGCTATTATTTTATATCTAGCTCTTTCTAAAACAGGGTTATCATAACCATGTTCATTTTTTAATATTAAATAAGTTTCTTCATCAACTTTGTTTCTATCTGAAGAGGCAAACGCTAACCATATATTTCCATCTTCAGCGTAATACCAACGATCCATTACTATATTGTAATATTCATTAGTTGTTTCTTTAACATAGTATTTAACATAAGATATCCAATCGTCTGGTATATCATCATATATACCGGTTTCTCCCCACAATTGTTTAACTTGTAAAACATTACCGTACCCAGCATGTATTTTTTGGACATTAATACTACCATCAATAATAGCATATCTATCTAACCCTTTTTCTACTGCGTATGGCACCGACACAACTGGTGTCTCTCTACCGTATTTATCACCAAATACAATCCCTACTTTATAGTCTCTAATTGATTT
>Ga0209232_1000763_pt1 | contig 18632 bp, 13 predicted proteins | sample ETNvirenome_2_60_FD_184066 | JGI IMG/M metagenome (GOLD analysis project Ga0209232, IMG submission 184066) | Marine viral communities from the Pacific Ocean - ETNP_2_60 (SPAdes) (version 2) | ecosystem: Environmental > Aquatic > Marine > Oceanic | place: Pacific Ocean | collected 2013-06-22
GGGCGCGGTCTGCGCCCAAGCCGAGGTTGAACAAGCCAAAGTCGCCGCAAGGGCGAGAGCGAAGCGCGCCATGATATTATCCCCGTTTGAAATTATGTGCCGACCATATGCCGCCAGTGAGAACATGCAAGCGACAGGTTTCGACGAAGGCGCTGGCACGCTCGACGGGCGGCTGCTAGCCCGCAGCAAAGATAACATCGGGAGAGCAAGGCGTGCCGCTCAACGGAATAAGAGTCCTCGATTTCGGGCGCTATATTGCGGGCCCCTATTGCGCGGCGCTGCTCGCCGATTATGGCGCCGATGTCATCCGGATCGAGGCGCCGGGCGGCAATGACGATCGCTACACGGTCCCCGTCGCCGACGACGGATCGGGCGCGATGTTCATGCAGATGAACCGCGGCAAACGCTGCCTGACGCTGAAACCCGGCAGCCCTGAGGGTCGCATCATCGTGCGGCAACTGGTCGAAACCGCCGATGTCGTCGTTGCCAACCTGCCGCACGATGCGCTGACCAAGCTGGGGCTGGATTATGCCAGCCTGTCGGCGATCAACCCGCGCGTCATTCTGGCCACCGCGTCGGCCTTTGGTAGCCAGGGACCGCTGGCGCAGAACGTCGGCTTCGATGCGGTCGGGCAGGCGATGTCGGGCGCGGTGCACCTGACCGGGACGCCCGATCAGCCGTACCGCGCGCAGGTCAATTATGTCGATTTCGGCACCGCGCTGCACACCGCCTTCGGGGTGATGCTGGCGCTGCGCGAGCGCGAGACGACGGGGAAGGGGCAATGCGTGTCGGGGTCGCTGCTCGGCACCGCGCTCGCTTTCTCGAACGCGCTGGCGATCGACCATGCGCTCAACGGCATCGAACGCCAGCCGATCGGTAATCGCAGCTACAGCTCGGCGCCGACCGACATTTTTCGCACCCGCGACGGGTGGATCGTGACCCAGATCGTCGGCGGCGGCATTTTTGCCCGCTGGGCCAATCTGGTCGGGCGCCCCGAACTGATCGACGACCCGCTGTATGCGAGCGACATTTTGCGCGGCGACAATGGGGAAGTGCTGAGCGTCATCATGCAGCGCTGGTGCGACGACCGCAGCAGTGCCGATGCGATCGCCGAACTAGGCGCGGCGCGCGTTCCCGCCGCGCCGGTGCTGCGCGCGGGCGAAGCGCTGGCGCAGCCACAGGTCGCCGCGATGGGGCTGGTCGAACCTGCCGCCTATCCGGGCACTTCGACCGACGCGCCGGTCATTCGGGCGCCGATCACCTTGTCGGACAGCGCGAAAATGGCATCGGCCCGCGCGCCGCAGGTTGGCGAGCATAGCGATGCGATCCTGGCGGAGCTCGGTTATAACACGGCCGCGATTGCGGCTTTGCGGGCGGCAAGGATTATTTGAGCGGCGAGGGGTGGACGGCGGCGCCTTCGATCCTTAAATACCGATCAGTATGAAATTCAGCCTCCCTAAAAACAAACCAGGAGTGTCGAGATGAGCGAAGAAGCCGAATATGTGCCGCCCAAGGTGTGGACGTGGGACAAGGAGAGCGGCGGGCGCTTCGCTAACATCAACCGCCCGATCGCCGGGCCGACGCACGACAAGGATCTGCCGGTCGGCAAGCATCCGCTCCAGCTCTACTCGCTCGCGACGCCGAACGGGGTGAAGGTCACCGTGATGCTCGAGGAACTGCTCGAGCTGGGCCATAGCGGCGCCGAATATGATGCATGGCTGATCAAGATCGGCGACGGCGACCAATTTTCCAGCGGCTTTGTCGACGCCAACCCCAACAGCAAGATTCCGGCGCTGGTCGATCGCAGCGGCGCCGAACCGATCCGGGTGTTCGAATCGGGAGCGATCCTGATCCACCTCGCCGAAAAATTTGGCGAATTCCTGCCGACCGACCCGGCGCAGCGCGCCGAGACTTTGTCGTGGCTGATGTGGCAGATGGGCAGCGCGCCGTTTCTCGGCGGCGGCTTTGGCCATTTTTATGCCTATGCGCCGTTCAAGCAGGAATATCCGATCAACCGCTATGCTATGGAGGTGAAGCGCCAGATGGACGTGCTCGACCGGCGTTTGGCGGAGAGCGAGTATATCGCCGGCGCCGATTACAGCGTCGCCGACATGGCGATCTGGCCCTGGTACGGCGCGCTTGCCAAGGGGCTGGTCTATGAGGCCGGCGAGTTCCTGCAGGTGCAAGCTTACAAGCATGTCCAGCGCTGGACCGACCAGATCGCGGCGCGCCCGGCGGTCAAGCGCGGGCGGATGGTCAATCGCATGATGGGCGACCCGGCCAGCCAGTTGCACGAACGACACGACGCGTCGGACTTTGACCTGCGGACGCAGGACAAGCTGGAGGCGGCCGAATAATCGCAATTTGCGACAGCGGACGGCGCAGGATGTTTAGGGCTTTGCTTATCATTCGCGCGGTTCGGCGGAATTGCGTCACTTGCCCCATCGGGACCGAAGGCCGGTCCATGTAAAATACATAAAAGCGGCGTCGGGCTCTCTCGACGCCGCTTTCATTTCGGTCCGCCATGCTGATGGGCATGACAGCTTTCCGTCCATATCCCGGGCATCCGGGCCAACCCGTCCCGACCGGGCTTACCCTGGCGCGCGAGGAGCGCGGCGCCGCCATCGTCGAAATGGCGCTGGTGCTGCCGCTGCTCCTCGCGCTGCTGATGGGGGTGCTCGTCTATGGCCAATATTTCATGCTGGCGCACAGCGTCCAGCAGGCAGCGAACGACGGCGCGCGCGCCGCCATCGTCGGCCTCGATGCCGCCGATCGCCGCGCGGTGGCGGCGCGGGCGGTCGCGCGCAGCCTGCAGACGGTGAGCGGCGCGCACAGCGTCGCGGTGTCCGAAACGAGCGAGGCGATCACCGTCGCGGTCACCTTTACGGCGCCGCCCGACAGCTTCCTGCGCTCAGCGCTCATCCCGTCGCCGACCAACGTCATCCGGTCGCGCGCGACCTTTGAACTGCCGGTGGATTGACGATGGCACTGCTTCAGACCCTTCGCGTCCTTCTCCGCGACCGGCGCGCCGGGATCAGCATCGCCACCGCCTTTGCGATGACGATGCTGATCGGCGCCGCGGCGCTCGCGGTCGATGTCGGCTCGCTGTATCTCGACCGCCGCAAGTTGCAGGGGATTGCCGATGCTGCAGCGATGGCGGCAGCCGGGCGACCGGGCGAGGAGCAGGCGGCCGCCGAGCGGATCATCGCCGCCAATTGCGATTGCGGTATCCGCATCGCGGCGCTGACCCCCGGGACTTACACGCCCGACGGCGCGGTCGCCGCCGAACAGCGCTTTACCCCGGGCGGCGCATCGGCGAACGCGGTGCAGATCGTCTTGACGCGCGATCGTCCGCTATATTTCGGCAGCTTCCTGACGGGCAAGAGCAACAGCGTGATCCGCGCCACCGCGACGGGCGCGCGGCGCGGCTATGCGGCCTTTTCGCTCGGCTCGCGGGTTGCCGCGGTCAATGGCGGTCTGCCCAATGCTCTGTTGTCAGGACTGACCGGCAGCCAGATCAACCTGTCGCTGATGGATTACAACGCGCTGGCCAGCACCGACATCGACCTCTTGGCGTTTTCCGATGCGCTCCGCACCGAAATCGATGCCGAGGTGCTGACCTTTGGCCAGACGCTCGACAGTCAGGTAACGATGCCGCAGGTCGTGTCGGCGCTGGCGCGTGTGTCGGACGGGCAGGCGGCGAGCGCGCTGGAGCATATCGCCGCGCGCGCCCTGCCGCGCAGCCTGTTTCCGTCGCGCGCGATCGACCTGGGACCGCGCTCGTCAAGCATTCGTGTCGATGCCGCCAATCCGGTCAAGGTCAACGCGCTCAGCCTGCTGCGCGCGATGCTCCTGCTCGGCAGCGCCAATCGTCAGGTCGACCTGTCGCTGGCGAGCAACCTGCCCGGCGGATCGGGGATCGACATTGCGCTGTTGATCGGCGAGCCGCCAGCGCACTCGCCGCTGATCGCGGTGACCGATACCAACCAAGTGATCGTGCGCACCGCGCAGGTGCGGCTGAAGCTCGACACGCGGATCGCGACCCCGCTTGCCAGCGTTCATATCCCGGTGCTGGCCGAACTCGGCTCAGCCTCGGCGCGGATTTCGGACATTGATTGCCGACCCAACAGCGGCGCAGCGGTGTCGCTGGCGGTGGTCACCTCGCCTGCGATGCTGGCGATCGGCACCGTCGACGCCGCCGACTTCCAGGACATGCAGCGCCCGCTCGACCCGCGGCCGGCACGGGTGGTGAAACTGCCGCTCGCCAGTGTCGATGCCGAGGCCGAACTGGTGTTGTCCGACCTGGCCGAAAAACAGGTCGCCTTTGCGCGCAGCGACATCGACGACGGACGGGTGAAGACCGTGTCGAGCAGCGGACTGGTTGCGGGCGCCGCCAAATCGCTGTCCGATCGCATGGACCTGCGCGTCAATGTGCTGGGGCTCGGGCTCAACCTCAACGCCCTGCGAACCGTCGTCGGCGATACCGTGGCGCTGGCGGCGCCGGTGCTCGACACCGTGCTCGCCGACGTCACCGGACTGCTCGGCGTGCATGTCGGGCAGGCCGACGCGCGGGTCAACGCGCTGCGCTGCGGCAAAGCCAAGCTGGTCTGACCGCACCATAACGGCACCGGCGTGGATGCACTTCGTGGCCATCATCGCGCCGCCGGCCCCAAAAGGACCAGAGGTGATCCGGCCAGCGGGGAGGCAAAAGTGCCAGCAGTCCATGAACCACAGCGCGTTTCGGCGGCGGATTTCATCCGCGGCTTTGCCAATTGGCGTCTGCAATCGGCGCGCAAGCCTGTGGTCGTCACGCATCATGGCAAGGACGCGCATGTGCTGATCTCGCTCGACGACTATCGGCGGCTGGACCGCGATGCGGACGACGTCGCCGCGGCGACAGACAATGTGCAGCACTCGCTCGCCGGGCTGGCCGAAGCGTTCCGCGACGCGATGATCCTGATCGACCGGCAATGGCGGATCGTCGCGGTCAATCCGGCAGCGTCGGACATGCTGGAGACATCGTGCGCCGACCTGATCGGCGCGCCGCTGCTGACTGCGGTACCGCGGCTGGGCGGCAGTTTGCTGGCGCAGCATATCATCCGCCTGATCGAGTATCGCGAGCGTTTTTCGGGCGAGGTGCCCGACATCCTGCGGCCGCGCCAGTGGCTGCGCGTCGACCTGGTCCCCGCGCCGATCGGCGGCGCGTTGATCCTGCGCGATGTCAGCGGCGCAATGGACGATTTTGCCGCGACCGATGCGCGGCAGGCTTTGCTCGATGCGGTCGAAACGGACGGCGGCATCGGTCATGCGCGGCTGTCGGTGCGCGAAACCGTCGAGGCGGCAAATGCCATGCTGACCGGCCTGCTCGGGGTCGATCCGGCAGCGATTAGGCGCGTGCGCTTTTCGGCGCTGCTGGCGGTCGGGCATCGCAGCGCCTTTGCCGAAGCACTGGAATCGGTCTTCCGGTCGGGCTGCTCGGCGCGCCTGGCATCCCAGATCGTCACCCGCGACGGGACTGCGATCGCCGTCACCCTGACCATCGCCGAGGTGCGCGGCCCCTATGCCAGCGACGGCGCCGTCGTCCTGGTGACACGGCCCGCGCCTTAGGGCGCCTTGGGGCGCCCGCGCGCTGGACAAGCGGCGCCGCGTGGCGCAATCATCGGGGCGACAAACGTTGCAAGTCGCAACTTGCCGTTTACGTAAAGGTGAGCGCTCAGTATAAGGGCGTCATTATCCGATGGGAGATTCGTGATGGACATGGAATTCAGCCCCGAAGATCTCGCCTTCCAACAGGAAGTGCGCGACTTCATCGCCGAAAATTACCCCGCCGACCTGCGCGACAAGCAGGATGAGGGCGAAGAGATGTCCAAGGAGGATTTTCTCGCCTGGCACAAGATTCTGCACAAAAAGGGCTGGATCGCGCCCGCGTGGCCGGTCGAATATGGCGGTACCGGCTGGACCCCGACGCAGCGTTTCATCTGGTCGGAGGAAACCGCGCGCGCCGATTGTATTCGCCTGATGCCCTTCGGGCTCGCGATGGTCGGCCCGGTGATCTACACCTTCGGCACCCCCGAACAGAAAGCCTATTTCCTGCCGCGCATCCTGTCGGGCGAGGATTGGTGGTGTCAGGGCTATTCGGAGCCCGGTTCGGGCAGCGACCTTGCCTCGCTCCGCACCACGGCCATCCGCGACGGCGACGATTATATCGTCAACGGCCAAAAGACCTGGACGACGCTGGCGCAGCATGCCGACTGGGGCTTTTTCCTCGTCCGCACCGACAAGGACGCCAAGCAGCAGGAAGGCATTTCCTTCCTGCTCATCGACATGAAGTCGCCCGGCATCACCGTGCGCCCGATCATCACGCTGGGCGGCGAGCATGAAGTCAACGAAGTGTGGCTGGAGGACGTGCGTGTCCCAGTGTCGCAGCGCGTTTATGAGGAAAACAAGGGCTGGACCTGCGCCAAGTTCTTGCTCGCGCACGAACGCACCGGCATTGCCGGCGTCGCGGCGTCGAAGCGCGGGATCGAGAAGGTCAAGGCGATCGCCCGCACCGAAGTCGACGGCGACAAACCGCTGCTCGCCAATGCGTTCTTCAAGCGCAAGGTTGCCGAGCTGGAAGTCGATCTGGCCGCCCTCGAATTCACCGAATTGCGCAGTCTCGCCGGTCCGAACGCCGGACGCGGCCCGGGACCGGAATCGAGCCTACTCAAGATCAAGGGATCGGAAATCCAGCAGCGGTTGACCGAGCTGAGCCTGGAGGCGGTCGGCCATTATGGCGCACCCTATTTCCGCGGCTTTGGTGAGGGCGACAACGAGCATCCGATCGGGCCCGATTATGCCCATCGCGCCGCGCCGACCTATTTCAACGTCCGCAAGACGACGATCTATGGCGGGTCGAACGAGATTCAGCGCAACATCATCGCCAAAATGGTGCTCGGCCTCTGACGTAAGCGCCGTCCCCGCGCAGGCGGGGACGGCAGTCGGCCTGACGCAGCACCGCAGTAAAAACCTACAGCGGCCCCCCGCCGACGCGGGGGCGACGAGGATATAGAGATGGATTTCACCTACACCGAAACGCAGGACATGATCCGCGACACGCTCGCGCGCTTCCTGAGCGACACCTATGATTTTGAAACGCGCCAGAAGTTCATCAATTCGGACAGCGGCCGCGATCCGGCGATCTGGACCGCGCTGGCGCAGGAACTGGGCATGCTGGGCGCGCCTTTTGCCGAAGAGCATGGCGGCTTAGGCGGCGGCGCGCTTGAAAATGCGATCGTCATGGAAGAGCTGGGCAAGGTCATCGGGATTGAACCCTATCTGCCGACCGTCGTCATCGCCGGGGGCGCTCTGAAAGCCGTCGGCGGGGCGCAGGCCGACGCGATGATCCCCGAGATTATTGCGGGCAATGCGATTGTCGCCTTTGCCTATGCCGAGCCGCAGGGCCGCTACGACCTCGCCAATTTGCGCACCACTGCGAAAAAGGATGGCGCGGGTTACGTCTTGAACGGCCACAAGGGCGTCGTTTATGCCGCACCGTGGGCGACGCATCTGCTCGTCACCGCGCGCACCGGCGGTGGCCAGCGTGACCGCGAGGGCGTGTCGCTGTTCCTGATCGACGCCAATCTTCCCGGCATCGTCCGCCGCGACTATCCGACCGTCGACGGCAGCCGTGCGTCGGAAATCTATTTCGAAAATGTCGCGATCCCCGGCGATGCGCTTCTCGGCGGCGAAGGCACCGGCCTGCCGCTCGTCGAGCAGATCGTCGATGAAGCCACCGTTGCGGTGTGCGCAGAGGCGACCGGCGTGATGCAAAAACTGCATGAAGGCACACTGGAATATACCCAACAGCGCAAGCAGTTCGGGGTGCCGATCGCCAAGTTCCAGGTGCTCCAGCACCGCATGGTCGACATGTTCATGGAAGTCGAACAGGCGCGTTCGATGACGATCATGGGGGTGCTGAAGCTCGACCTGCCCGCGAACGAGCGCATGGCTGCGGTCTCAGCCGCCAAGGCGAAGGTCGCGCGCGGCGCGAACTTCGTCGGCCAGAACGCGATCCAGACCCACGGCGGCATCGGCATCACGCAGGAGCTGGCGATCGGCCATTATTTCAAGCGCGCGACGATGATCGAGGGCCAGTTCGGCAGCCACGACTATCACATGGACCGCTATGAACGGCTTGTGCTGGCGGATTGATTCTTGCGTATCCTTCCCCCTTGATGGGGGAAGGATACGCCGCCTTATCGCGAAGCGATTAGGCGGAGTTGGATGGGGGTGATGGTGCGTCCACCAACCTTCGTTTCAGGCCGAGAGCGCACCCCCACCGCTGCGACTAAGCCAGCAAGCTGGCAAGTCTCGCTGCCTCCCCCATCAAGGGGGAGAGGGCTGCGCAAATTAGTACGCCACGTCCACCGCGATCCGCAGCGTCCTTGGCCGCAGTGGCGTCATAAAGCCCTCGTTACCCTCGACAAATGGTGTGCCGAGCGAAAAGCGGTTGCCGCGCGAATCGAACAGATTGGTCAGCGTCAGCGACAGCCCGCGGCGGTTGTTGCCGACGCGCATCGCCAGCCCGGTGTCGATATAGTCGCCCTGGCTTTCGCCCAGCACCGGGCCGATGCCGAGCCGCGACGGCCCGATATAATTGGCCCAGCCATTGACGCGGAAATCCTCGTCGCCGATCACCGTCGCATAGTTGACCGACCCGCGCACCGCGTGGCTCGCGACATTGGGGATGCGTCCAAGCCGCCCCGGGGCGCTGTCGAACACCGGCAGGATTTCGAGCGCGAGATCATCGACCCGGCTTTGGTTATAGACCGCGCCGAGTTCAAAGGTCAGCGCCTCGGTCGGGCGCATCGCCAGCGCGCCCGACACGCTGGTGATCCGTCCGTCGCCGATATTGGCGGTGGTCGGAAAGCCGGTGCTGTCGATGAAGTCGGCCTGGATGTTGCGCCAGCGGCTATGCGACACAGCGATGCTCGCGTCGAACAGGCTTTGCCCCTTGTCGCCAAAGCGGACTCCCGCCTCCCAAGTTCGCACCTTATCGTTCAGGAATCGCCGCACGAAATTGCCGTCGACCGCCAGCCCGCCGGGCCGGAACCCCTCCTGGTACCGTGCATAAAGCCGCAGATTGTGCAGCGGCGTCGCGAGCAGTGAGAAGGACGGCAGCAGGTCGGTTTCGCTCCGCGACGCGGTCGTCGCGCGGCCCGCCTGGGCAAGCGCGAAGGATACGCCTTCGGCCATGCCGCCGAGCCGCGCGTGCGACAATCGGATGCCGCCAGCGGCGATAAGGTCGGGCATCACTTCGACCGTCGTCTCGGCATAGCCGGTGACTTCGGTAATCTTGTTGGTGACGCCGGGCAGCACGGCGCGGAGTGGACCATAGCCATATTCGCGGTCCTGGCGGGCGCGATTGTCGATGAAGCTCGCGCCGACGACCCAGCCGAGACCGTCATGATAGGGACGCGACAGGCGGTTTTCGCTGACGAACATCCGCGTCGCATTGCGCTGGTCGAGCACGCGCGGCACGTCGCTGAGCGGCGTCACCTGAACCGGCGCGAACAGTCGCTCGACGTCCACCGCGCCAGCCGTAACGACCGACCCCGGCGGGGCTTCGGGCAGGCTGGCGTCGAAGCGTTCGAACAGGCGGTGGTCGACAAAGGCGTTGGACGACTGGAAATGCAGGCCGTCCCAATCCTTCATGACGACGATCGTGCCAAGGCTATAGCGTGCCGACGCATTTTGCTCGACCATCGAGTTGCGGGCCAGCGGCGGCGCGGCCTTGTCGGCATATTGCGCATCGTTCGACTTGATCGACTGATAAACGCCGCCCAGATCGATGGTCCAGTCATCGCCCGCGTCAAAACGGAAAGCGCCGCGACCGCCGCGGACATGGACGCGGTTGACGTCGTTCTGCCCGCGCAGCGGGTTGTCGATATAACCGCCGTCGGTGAGCATATAGCCGACCAGCCGCAGCGCGTGGCCGTTGTCGCCGACCGGCAGGTTGGCGATCGCGGCGATGTCGCCGCCGGGGTCGCCATGCTGGGTCAGCGAGATGCCCGCGATCGCCTGCACCGACATGGCGCGCGGGTCGGGGGCTTTGGGGACGACGCGAATGATCCCGCCGAGCGACCCGGCGCCATAAAGCGTGCCCTGCGGCCCTTCGAGGATTTCGACATTGTCGACGTCGTAAAGGCGCAGGTCGGGGTCGGGGGCATTATAGCTCAGGCGGATATCGCCCAGATACTGGCCGACCGTCGATTGTGTCGGGCCGGTGAAGCTGGAATCGGCGATGCCGCGAATGAACAGCTTGTTGCGCCCCGAACCCAGATGGGTCGACGACACCGTGGCGGTTCGCGACAGGATCGATTCCATTCCGCGTTCGCCGCCAAACGCCAAATCGCCGCCACTCAATTGGGTGACGACGCCGGCGAAATGCGAATAGGGCAAGTCGGTCTTCGACGCGGTGACGATGATCTCGTCCTGCGCCGCCGCGACCATGTCATGCGACGGTTCGCGCGCGCGCGGCTGCGGCGTCTGTTGCGGCGGCGGCGCGGGCCGATGCGCCAGCCGCGGTGCAAGCGGGCGGCGCTCGATGCGCCAGCTGGTGGCGCTGACGCGGACGGCGCGGGCGTCGGAACCGCTCAAGAGCCGCTGGATCGCTTCCTCGACGCTCATCCGCCCGCGCACCCGTTTGACCCGCGCTTGCCATAGCCTGGCGTCGACGACGCTGATGCTGACCCCGGCCTGACGGCTGATCACCGGCAGGGCCGTCGACAGGCTTCCCTTGGGCACGTCGAAGGCGCGTTCCTCCGCCGCCAAAACCTGCGTGGGCAGGCTCAGCGCGATCGCTGCAGCGACGAAAGCAAGGCGCGCGGGCACGGTCAGCGGGTCAGGATCCAGCCATCGCCTTGCCGCCGCGCCTTTGTTCCCGACAAAGCGGCGAGATCGGATATGGTGCGATCGCGGTTGGCGTCGATGATCAGCGCGCCGCGGAACGACAGCGTCGCGGCTGCGGGGGTTACCTCCACCGCCATGCCGGCGGTCCGTTTCAGATCCTCGGCCACCACGGCCAGCGGGGCGCCGTTGTAGACCAGCAATCCGCTGCGCCAGCCGCCGACGCTGGCGACGTCGATGTCCTGCACGACCGGTGGTCGCTCATCATCATCGCGCGCTTCGATGGCCTTGCCCGCGACCAGGCGGACCTTGTCGCCATCGGGGTTATAGAGGACGATGCCTTCCGACACCGCGACCGAGGTCTGGCGTTCGCGCCGGACGACGTTGAAGGCGGTGCCCAGATCGACGATCCGGTCGCCGCCCGCTTCGACGACAAAGGGATCGTCGTCGCGGTGCACGACATGGAACATCGCCTCGCCCGCTTCCAGCCGGGCAAAGCGTGGGCGATACTTGTCGATTTCCACGACCGAGCCGCCGTTGATTTCGATCCGCGATCCGTCCGCCAGCTTGATGGTGCGATGTTCGCCGGCCGCGGTTTCGATCCGGTCGGCGTTGCCGAACGGGTTCACCGTCGACAAACCGATGACTGCGACCAAAGCGGCCGCCATTGCACCACCGAACCAGGCGCGGCGCGATGGGCGGCGCGGCGCGATCGGCATTGTGACGACCACGGGCTTGGCCGGCGGCGGCAGCGCGTCAAGATCCTGATCGAGGCTGGCGATGGCATCGTAAATCGCGGCGTGGTCGGGGCTTTCGGCCAGCCAGTCGGCAAAGCCGTCCCAATCGTCGAACGCGGCATCGCGCTGACGGATCAACCAGTCGATCGCACGTGCTTGGGCGGGGCTGGCATCAGGCTGCATCGAACTGCCTCCGTAGCGCGGCGAGGGCGGCATAGACTTTGCGCAAATCGGCTTCGACGGTGCTCAGGCTGACCCCCATTTCGCTCGCTATATCGCGTTGCTGCAAGCCGTCGACCCGGAACCGGCGAAAGATGCGCGCCGGGCGTTCGCCGGTCGCGACAATCGCGGCTTCGACCAGCGTCAGTTGCTCGCGTGAGATCAGCGCGGTCTCCGCCGACGGCGCGTGCCCTGCCGCGGCCTCGCCCCACGCCTGGTCGCGCTGCGCGCTCTGCCGCACCGAGCGATAGCGGTCGAGCATCAGATTGTTTGCGGCGCGCATGACATAGGGCAGCGGATCGGCGACCGGACCCATCGGGCGATCGGTCAGCCGCATCCACAGATCCTGGAACAGGTCTTCGGCGGCATCGCCCGCACCGCGCACCTCCAGAAACCGGACGATCCGGCTCCGGTTGGCGAGCAATACGCCTTCGATGCCCTGCGCGGCGTCGGTTCGGTCGTGCGAACTGGTCATCGATTGTTTGCTCTGGAACGCCATTTCCTGTCGGGGCGCGCCGCCCCGGCGCGCGCCATAGGTTCCCCTGATGACGCCGTCATATAGCGTCCACGCCCGACCGCGCAACCGCGGTGCCGGGAGAGAGAGGAGGGATAGTGCAAGCATCGGTGTCTTCGTTCATTTCCACAAATGGCAAGGGGGAGGCGGGGGTAGGGAGGGTGCCTCCCCCTTGCACGCGGGGCCGGCCGGGGGGCTAGAGGCCGACCCGCAGACTCGCACGGAACGCCCAACCAATATGGTTTTGCTGTTCCTCCGCGGACATTTCGCCGGCGACCTGAAAGGCCGAATTGCCAGCGATGCCACGGAGACGGCCGACCCAGCCGCTCGTGCGATCATCAGGGGTAAGGGTGAACGGCGTGCCGTCCTTGAACGACGCGGTGGTCGAACCCAGGGTGCCGCCCACAATCTGGCGGCGGCCGCCTTCGATTTCAAAGCGCGTCCAGCCGTCATATTGGTCGAGACCGCCGAAATCCATGCCGAGCGCAACGGTGCCCGATACTGCCAGCTCGTCGCTGTCGCGGCCCAGCACCTTCAGGTCGAGCGCGTTGCCGCCCCCGGTTTCCTGATAGCCTTTCTCGGTCAGCTTGAAATAATCGACCGCCACCATCGGCCGGATCGTGATCCCGCCCGCTTCAGCATCATAAGCGAGCGATCCCGATGCCGACCACAGGGTGCCGTCCCATTTGCCCTTCATCGTCTTTTCGATGTCCTCGGCGCCGGCCTCGGCGCTGAAGATGCGGGTGCCCTTCAGACTGATCGGGGCGCCCGAGACGCGGGCGTTGGCCATGAAGCCGTCGGAGCGCAGGCGCCAGTGCAGCGCGCCTTCAAACTGGCTGGTGGCGACTTCATTGGCGTTGCTGCCGTTGCCGTCCTTGCCGCTGAGAAACGCGATCGACCCGCCGAAGTTGCCGACATCACTCTTGATCTCGGCGCCGAGCCCGATGCCCCAGCCGCTGACGTCATAGCTGGCGGTGTCGCCGACGCTTTTCGACGTGCCCCACACCGCCTGGTTGACCCAATAGCCCCATTTGCCTTCGTCCTGGAACGGCGCGTTGGGGTCCTGCAGGTGGCGCGACAGCGCGCGCGAGCCCGAGGTGACGGTCTCGAATACGCCGCCCTCATGCTCGGGCAGCATCTGGCCCAGCTGGCCGCGGAATTGTTCGCCGCTGGTGATGCCCAGAAAGACGTCCTCGATCTTCTGGTCGGCAATCACCGCGTCGAGCACGGCGTCGAACGCGCCTGCTTCGGAACGGTTGAGCCCCAGCTCGGTCGTGCTCTTGCGCGTCACGTCAACGATTAGCTGAGTGGCGTTCGAGGTCAGCGTGCCCTTGTACAGGAAAGGCAACAGCGTCTGCGACGCGGTCAGATTGCTGGCGCCGGTCAGTGTGCCCGCGGTCAGCACGACATGCCGTCCCTCGGCCTGTTCGATGCTCGACAGCCGCAGCGCCAGTTTGGATTCGGCGCCAAAGCTGGCGTTGCCGGTGACCTGCAACGCGGTGCCGGTGCTGCCGGTGTCGAGCAGGACGCCGAGCGTTCCCTTGTCGGTGACCGCCAGCGATGCAATCCGCGCGGCGCCGGACACGTCGAAGGCGCCGCCGCCGACCGATACCGCCAGCCCCTGGGCATTGGCCAGCGAGCCCGAGAAGATCGCGGTGCCGCCGATGCTCAGCGTATCGGTGCCGCCGCCGAAGTCTGCCGCGCCGGTGAATTTAGAGGTTCCTGCCAGCGTCATGCTGTCATTGCCCGCCCCGAAGCGCGTGTTGCCCGCATAAGTGGCGTCACCCGACAGCGCGAGGCGATTGTTGCCGGCGCCGAAAAAGCTGTTCCCCTTCACCGATCCGTCGGCGATGTCGAAAATGTCGTTGCCGCCGCCAAAGCGGACGTCGCCGACGATGCTGGGCGCGGCGATCCCTGACGCAACGGCGGTTTGCCGGACGGTGGCGCCGGTGGCATGCGCCGACAGGTCGATCGCCACATTGCGGTCCGACGTGGCGAGCGCCCCGGTGGCGCTGATCGTGCCGCTGTTTTCGATGACATCGACATTGCCCGACAGGTCGATGATGCCGCGCGCGGTGCCATTATCGCCGCCGGTTTTGGCCGCGATCGTGCCGCTGTTGCGGATCAGTGAAACGTCGCCGCCCGTCTGAACCAGCACCGCGGTCGCGACCGATCCCGCGACATTGCCGGTGGTCGTGGCCTCGATCCTGCCCGCGTTGCGCAGTTCGGGGGTCGTCGCCCCGCTGCCGATGCGAATGGCCGTTGCGGCGACATCCTTTGACAGCGCGGTCACGCTGCCAGTGGCGCCAATGCCGATCCCGCCCGCGATCGTCACGGCGCCGCCCAGGCCGCCGATCTGCATCCCGTTGCCGTCCTTGCCGGCATAAAGCCCGTTGCCGAGCACGGCACCGTCGATGATCAGCCCCAGCCCGGTGCCGGTCCCGGCGACCGGACCGATCGTCACGCTTTGTGTGGCCGACCCGATCCGCACCGCCGCTGCCGACCCGAACGAGCGCACCGCGGCGCTGCCTTCCTTGTCGTCGGGGATGCCGTCCTTGTCCTCGTCATTGTCGGTTGTGCTCGCGTCCTTGGGCGGGACCGCCAGGATGATGCCGCCGGTCACATTGCCTTCGACCGACAGCGCCGGGCCGCCGATCAGCAGGTCGTCGGCGTCGAGTTTCGACGGGTCGGCGGGCGGGGTGGTAATGCGATATCCGGTGGCACCCAGATTGCCCTGAACCACCACCGCTCCCGTGATGTTGCCCGCCAGCCGCGCGGCCGTTGCGTCGAGGCCGATGGCGGTGATCGTCCCGGCCAGGCGAACATTGCCGGTGACGTCCTGCAACCCGACGCCGAGCGCGCGGTCGCCGAGCACCGAAATTGTCCCGTCGGTCGTGAAATTGCCGGTCAGCGGCCCGCCCAGGCGGGTGCCGGCCGAATCATTGCCCTCGATCGCAATCGATCCGCTGTTGACGATATTGCCGGTGAAGGCGCCGAGGGTGGCGATGCCGACGCGGTTGCTGCCCAGTGCAAAGGCGCCGTCGATGTCGCCGTCATTGTCGATGTCGGTCGGCGCATAGGGTTCGTCGATGATGATCTTGCCGGTGGCGGCATTGGTGATCGATCCGACCGCTCCGGCGTTGGCGACGATGCCGCGCGCGCCATTGACGTTGCTGATCTCGATCGTGCCTTCGTTGATGACCTTGTGATTGCTGTCGATGGTGACCGCGGTGCCGGTGGTCGGCTTCACCGAACCCGTCGAGGTGATCTTGATATCATCGGGTGCACCCGACTTGATCGTCGAGGTCCGCACCGGTGCCGTGGTCGCGGTGGTGATCGTCGTTTCCGCTTGGGCAGTCGTCGAAAGCAGGGCGGCCAGGCAGGTGGTGGCCAGCAAAGTGTTGCGCATCGGGTTCCTCTTGTGATCGGGGCCGGGATGGCATCCCGGCGACAATCACAAGACGGAGCCCGCGCGCTGCAACCTTGGAAGAAAAGTGCAGCGCGGGCGAAGTCACCGCGGGCTGCGACCCTCGCCACACGCTAACGCCGCCTGACCCCGTAATCGATCCTGATCCTGACCCATGCGCCGACCAGGGGCCGTCCACCCAGGCGCGGCGGGCGCACCTGGAACGCCCAGGCGGCAGCGAGCACGGCGCGATTGATCTGCGATCCGTTTGGATATTCGTCCAGCCCGACGCAGTCCTCGACCCGGTAATCCGGCGCGGTGCGGCAAGCGATCAACCCCCAGCCAGGCCCGCTGGCGGTGGACAAATAACCGCGGAGCTCGTCATCTCTCGGCTCGCGATACCAGGCCGCGGCATAGAGTGGTTCGCCATTCGGCGCCGTTCCCACCCGCTCCGTATCGCGGGCGGCGGCGGATGAGCCACCGGCGTTGGGCGGCCCATAAACCTGTGTGCCGGGTGGGCGCGTTGCGATCCGCGGAGTCGCCGGTGGCGGGGGCCGTTCGGCTGGCGCTGTTATGATCGGCGTGGCGGGCGGCGGGGGCAGCGGTTGGACGGGTGCTGGCGGCGCTGGTTCGTCGGGTGCTGGCGGCGGCGACACCGGCTGTTCTTCGGTCTGCTGGCGCTCGGCGCTGCTCGGTTCGGGCGTTTCTTGCGAAATCTCGCTGGCCTCGAGGCTCACCACGCTGACGCGCGCCTCCCGGTAATCGGGCGGCGTTTCCTTCGCAAGATTGACCAGCTCGAGTGGATCAGCTCTGGTGTCGTAGAGCTCACCGTTCGTTACCGGACGTGCTGCATGATCGATAGTGAGCGCGTCTATCGATCGAGATTGCGGCCATTTCTAATCGATAGAGACCTGGCCTATAGATCACCTGTATGGTCGGGTTGCCTGGTCGGCCGGCAAATTTGCCTCTAAAGTGAGGACCAGCATCCAAGGATAGGCAATCCGGACCTACAAACTCGTTTGCATATGCGAAGCGCCACAGCATTGAAAAATGGCTGATTTCGTAGCGATAGCTTCGTGGTTTGTGCAGCGTTTTCCGACCTAATTCGAGCGCGGTTGCGACCGGATTTCAGGTCTGTCGAAATTCCTCAATGATTTCAAGGAAATGGTGGACGCACTAGGGCTCGAACCTAGGACCCGCTGATTAAGAGTGGTGCATGGGCAGATTTACATTGTGTTCTATTCTTCGATCGATCCGTTTCGGTTTCGATTATACCTATGAAAAAGCTTTGAAATCACACGATAGGAAAGAATTGGAAATTGACGGAGTCTGACATTCGTGGGACAATTTGTCGTCCTAACTCCACCCTAGAATGATTTGTATCCCCATTTATGCCTCTTCTTACCCTGACTGATCGTAGCGTAGCCGAGCTTGGTTTTCACCCCGGCAAACAAGTCGAATATCGGGACGTCGATCTGGCAGGGTTCTTCGTGAGGGTGGGGTCACGCACGAAGACATATATGGCTCAGGGAGATATGAGCAAGAACGGCATCAGGGCGTCGATCAAGATCAAGCTTGGCGCCAGTAGCGACATGACGTCGCGCGAAGCACGAGCGCGAGCCAAGCATCTGCTTGGACAGATCCAGAGCGGCATCGATCCGCGGCCGAAATCGGCCTCCGCGTTGGTAGAGGGTCTGTTGGTCACGCCGACACTGCGATCGGCTTGGAGCTCCTATCTCGAGAGCCATCTGAACCGGAAGGGGCGGAGTGAAAACACGATCGCGGACTACCGCGACCATGTCGAGCGGCTTATGGCGGAGTGGCTTGAAACGCCTCTTCGCGAACTTGGCGAAGCTCCGGTGAAGGCGAAGCTGAAGCACGACGAAATTACCGCTTCGAACGGTCCTTACATCGCAAATTCATGCATGAGGACCTTGCGGGCCATCTACAATCATGCGCGCAAAACCGCCCGTGACCTTCCCGCCGATAATCCGGTGCTCGCGGTCGACTGGAATCCCGAAAGCCGCCGGGACACCGCGATGGGTCCCGAAGACCTCCCTCGATGGTCCAAACAGCTTCGCGTGCTCGACAATCCGATCCGCCGCGAACTCCATCTGTTGCTTCTGCTTTCGGGTAGTCGGCCGGATCCGATCAAGAAAGCCCGGCTTGAGCACGTCGACTTCGTGAAGCGACTGCTCTTCATTCCACAGCCCAAGGGCGGAGATGCGAAGGCCTTCTGCATTCCGCTATCGCGGCAAATGATCCGGTGCATCGTCCGGGCCATGCGGTTTGGGCGCATGATGCACCCCATCGAAGCGAAGACTTGGCTCTTCCCGGCTGAGAGTGCAGCAGGCCATATCTCCGAGCACAAGGAGGACAGGGCGGTCCTCGCTTATCGGGGAAATGACCTGCGCCAAAGCTACCGCACTATCGGGCAGTGTGCAGGGGTGGGTGACATCGACATGCACCTGCTGATGAACCATTCGCTCCCGGGCGTGAACGCGGGGTACATCACAAGGGCGAAGCTGATGCATTCGCATCTTCGCGGGGTGCAGCAACAGATATCGGACATGATCTTCGATGGCATCGAAGCCGGCGGCGACACCTCGCGGGCCTGGCCTTGGGCTTCGGGGTCTAGCCTCTTGCGGTTCGAATTCCCGGACAGGGTTGATGTCGAGCGAGGCAAGGGCGCTCAGCGCGTTTGCCGGAACATGGCGATATTCAGGAAGCAGACGTCCCCGACCTTTTGAAAGCTGATTTGCGCCCAATGCACTAACCCGCTTCGCGGGATGGGTGCATGGAATGAGGTGGCGGGGGGCGCAGGGACGTTGAGCAAGACCGACAGTAAGCAGATCATGGAGCTCCT
>Ga0209232_1000764_pt1 | contig 18619 bp, 26 predicted proteins | sample ETNvirenome_2_60_FD_184066 | JGI IMG/M metagenome (GOLD analysis project Ga0209232, IMG submission 184066) | Marine viral communities from the Pacific Ocean - ETNP_2_60 (SPAdes) (version 2) | ecosystem: Environmental > Aquatic > Marine > Oceanic | place: Pacific Ocean | collected 2013-06-22
GCGCTTTAAGGCGCGTGAGCGTTACAGCTTTGGGTTCTCAGACCCACGTTGTATTTTTGGTTCCCCCGGAGCGTAATCTGTGTTACAATAACCGCAAGGATTTTCCCTCCCTGCTCAACTGGGGCGGTCTTCGGATCGCCCTTTCTTTTTGTTTAAACCTGTTGTATTGTGTCAGTATCCCTGACAGCCGCACAATGTGGCTGACACTAGCCAAGACAGGAGATCACAATGGCTAATACAACTTTTTCGGGTCCGGTTCGTTCCGAAGGCGGGTTTCAAGTCGTTTCCAAGAACGCTACTACGGGCGCAATCACCACTGTTGCAAACACTGCTTCCACAGGAATTGTTACTAATAAGTATGTGAAGCATGTCGGTTACGCGACAGGTGTTACTGTGAATACCACTGCAGGAGATAGTCCAGCGATTGGTGAGTTCACACAACCAGCCAATACAATCATCACGGACATTAAGATTTTTTGTGATGTGTCCCCTGTGATTGGCACGGGTGATATTGGTTATGAGGTTGGAACTTCTAGCTCTGGCGCACAGATCGTTGCGGCTCAGACAGATGAAATTTTAGATGGCGGTACAACTGTTGTTGAGCATAACGTGACCGTAACCTCGTTGGTTTTGCAAACTCAGGACGGCACAACAGCCCCAGCGTCTGTTCAATATACAGACACCGCAAGAACTATCTTCTGTAATATCACCAATACGGTTGACGCTACCACTGCGGGTTCGTTTACGTTCATCATTGAGTATGTGCAAATCGCATAAATAGGAGCGTGATATGGCAGATGCTGTAGCTACACAGACGCTTTTCGACGGAACTAAAAGGGTTGTTCAAAAGTTTACGAACATCTCAGATGGTTCCGGAGAATCGGCAGTTAAGAAGGTTGATGTTTCTGCACTGACTACGGGTTTGGACGGCAGTGCTTGTACTGGCGTTGTGATAGAACGAATCTGGTGGCAGTGCATCGGCATGAAAGTTCAAATTCTTTGGGATGCAACAACCGATGTTCTATGTATTGAGCTAGGCGAAAACCAAAGCGGCAATCATGAATACAGTGTATTTGGTGGTTTGACTAACAACTCCGGCTCTGGAAAGACCGGAGATGTGATGTTCACAACAGTTGGTCATACAAGTGCAGACACATACACCATCATACTTGATATGAGAAAAGAGTATGGCTAGTCGCTCGGATAAAATGCCGAAGCGCAATAAAAAGAATTTTCGTCCCACAAAGTCTGGGGCGGGAATGACCAAGGCTGGAGTTGCGGCGTACCGCAAAAAGAACCCGGGGTCTAAGCTAAAGACTGCGGTGACGGGTAAGGTTAAGAAGGGCAGCAAGGACGCCAAGCGGCGTAAGTCATTCTGCGCTCGTTCGGCAGGGCAGATGAAGAAGTTTCCAAAGGCGGCTAAGGACCCTAACAGCCGTTTGCGTCAGGCACGAAAAAGGTGGAAATGTTAAATGGCAATGTCTCGGTCACAGATGGAACAACAAGTTTCCAAGTCTCCTAGTAAAGAACCAAGGGGCCTTACCTATTATAAAAACGGTGGTAGAGCTTCCCCTAAATCCAAGGGCAGCAAGATTTGCCCCGCTGGAAAGGCTTGGGCGAAGAGGACTTTTGACACGTATCCTTCAGCGTATGCAAACATGGCTGCCTCGAAATATTGCAAAGACCCTAACTACGCAAAAGGTGCGAAGGGCAAGAAGAAGAAGAAAGCGTAATGGGTGCGTTAAAGAAATGGCGTGACCAAAACTGGGTTAGGATTGGGACCGATGGTAAAATCAAGGGTAAGTGCGGTACTTCAAAGGACAAGAAGAACCCTGACCGATGCCTTCCAGCGGCTAAAGCACGTTCTCTTTCTAAAAAGGATAGAGCTGCGACTGCAAAGAAAAAGAAAAAAGCTGGAGCAAAAGGAAAAACCGTTGTCAGTAACACTAAGAAAGCCAAAGTCAAAGGCTATACCCTTGGGGGACAAGTCAAAAGGCCCTACAACGGCGAAGTCAAAGAAGGCGAAGCGGTCGCGAAAGGCTGCGGACAAGTAATGGAATCTAGGCGCAAGAGCACCAAGGGCGCTGTTCGTCAGTTTTAAGGAGAAAGACAATGGCTGATACTAAGAAAAAGACCAAGAAAAGTAAATTGATTGATTTTAAAAAAAGATTAGGGGATGCAAGAGGCGTGGGGTCAGGAGATGACCGTTACATGTACGCAGAGCGAGAGTATCAAAGTCCGAATATGCGGGACAAATTTGAAAAACCCCCACAGTTTGGGGGAAGACCATATAGCAAAGCCGCTTTAAATCCTACTCAAGAGGCGATGGAACGGTCATCAGGCGCTAGAAAGTTCGGTGAGGGTGGAGATGTTGAAGCACCCAATGCAGGGATTAAAGCGTTGCGGAAACAAGCGGACGGCGGAAACAAAAACGCCGAGAAAGCTTTGCAAAACATAGGCTATAAAAACGGCGGCTGTGTTATGACTAAAACAAACCAAAAACCTAAGTTGGTTTAATCATGGCTACTTCTGGCTCCAGAGATTTCAACATTGATGTTGGGGAAATCATTGAGGAAGCGTATGAGCGGTGTGGGTTAGAGGTCCGCACGGGCTACGATGCTCGTACAGCCCGTAGGTCTTTGAACCTGATGTTTGCTGATTGGGCAAACCGTGGCATCAACATGTGGACCGTGGCGCAGGGAACTATAACGTTGACGCAAGGTCAGGCTACTCAGACATTAACGGCTGATGTTGTTGACGTACTAGAAATTGTTCTTAGGCGCAGCAACACAGACTTTGAGGTAGAACGGATTAGTCGGGGGGAGTACGCCACTCTTCCTAATAAAACCACGCAAGGCAGGCCAAGCCAGTTTTATTTTGACAGGCAGATTTTACCTGTCATAAACCTTTGGGCTGTTCCGGAAAACTCTACAGACCAGTTGGTTTATTACTATGTGCAAAGGATTGAGGATGCCGATGCGTTGGTAAACACAACGGACATGCCGTTTCGTTTCTACCCCTGCATGGTGGCGGGGCTGGCGTATTATATCGCTATGAAAAGAGCGCCAGAACGGATACAACTCTTGAAGAGTGTGTATGAAGAAGAGTTCCAACGTGCATCTGACGAAGACGAGGATCGTGTTCCTCTTAAACTTCAACCAAGCATGCAGTATCTAAGGGTGTGACATGGCCTATGCCTCAGACAAGAATGCGTATGGGATTTCGGATCGATCCGGTTTTCGCTATCGACTGAGGGATATGCGTGTTGAGTGGACCGGAGCAAAAGTGGGCAAGGATGAGTTTGAGCCAAAACATCCGCAACTGTTTCCTCCCAAGGTTGGACCGGACCCACAAGCGTTAAGGAACCCTAGGCCAGAGTCTGGTTTAGAGGAGCAGAGAAACATTCAATACGGTTTTCGCCCTGTTGGTTTTAACGGGGACGAGGCGTTGACTCCTAACAGGTTGAAATCTACAGGGGAAGTCGGAGAGGTTACGGTGGTCACGTCATGAGCTTTACATTTGCGCAGTTAAAAACAGCGTTGCAGGATTATACTGAGAACACTGAGACTTCTTTTGTGAACAATCTCTCCCTTTTTATACGGGCTGCAGAGGAACGAATTTTAAAATCTGTTCAATTAAGTTTGTTTATTAAAAATGTTTCAGGCACAGCATCCAGTGGAAACAAGTTTCTTGCAGTGCCAAGTGATTTCTTAGCGCCATATTCTTTGAGTTTAAGAACCGTTACGGACCCAGTGGCTAGTGGCAGTGATTACGGCTTTGTGGAGTTTAAAGATGTTAGCTTTGTTCAAACCTATACGCCTGACCCTGCTACAACAGGTGTGCCAAAATACTATGCTACGTTTGATGTCAGCAATTTTATTTTAGCTCCAACACCAAACGCTAACTACACGGCAGAGCTTCACTACCTATATCGTCCTGCAAGTCTGACCGCAGGCGCGGACAGTGGTACAACATGGTTGAGTGAAAATGCAGAGTTAAGCCTCCTGTACGCTTCGTTGATAGAGGCGTATATCTTTATGAAAGGTGAGCAGGACGTCATGGCAATGTATGACAAGCGATATCAAGAGTCGTTGGTTGGCTTGAAGCTGTTGGGTGAGGCAAAAGAAACCACGCAAAACTATCGCGTTGGTCAGGTGATAAGGGCCAAACAATGAACAACATGTCTTTCGGAGAGTTTAAGGTTGAGGTTCAAACCACCAATAATCGCGGTGCCTCTCCCGAAGAGGTGGCGCACCGTTGCGTTGGCAAGATCGTTGCTTTCTCTGAGGACGCGCACCCTACGTTGCGGGACCAAGCTATTGCATACCGTGACAGCATTGAGAAGCTGTTGGTCATCTATATGAAACAGGCTATCCAAAGCGACCGTACTACGGTATATAATGCAATCAAAGAAGCGGGTCATCCTACGTTGGCTGAATATATAAGGAAAATGTAAATGGCATTCTCAGGAAACTTTTTGTGTACCTCGTTTAAAAAAGAACTGATGACGGCTACACACAATTTTACCGCAGCAAGCGATCAATTTAAGTTGGCGTTGTATACGAACAGCGCCAGTTTTAACGCAGCAACAACTGCTTACACCAGTAGCAATGAGGTTACTGGCACAAACTACACTGCGAAAGGCAACTTCTTAACAAGCGTAACGCCAACCACCAGCGGCACAACGGCGCTTACAGACTTTGCTGACGAGGTGTTTTCCAACGTAACAATTTCGTCTGTTCGTGGCGCGTTAATTTACAATGAGGCTGCAACGAGTGATCCATCAGTATGTGTGTTGGATTTTGGAGCGGATAAAGGCGCAAGCGCAGGGGACTTTACTATTGTTTTTCCCACCGCTGACGCAAGCAACGCGATTATACGGATAGCATAACATGGCAATATCATTAGGAAACCGTGCAAAAATGTCCACCAGTACTACGGGTACTGGAACGATTACCTTGGGCAGTGCGCTTTCTGGCTACCAATCCTTTGCAAATGCTGGAATCACCAACGGTCAGACGGTGCGTTATGCCATAGAAGATGGGACTGCTTTCGAAATAGGCAGCGGTACATATACATCTAGTGGCACTACGCTTACGCGGTCTGTTACGGAAAGTTCTAACTCTGACAGTGCTATTACGCTTAGTGGCAACGCGGAAGTGTTTGTTACAGCTACCGTTGCGGATTTGTATATTAATGATGGTGCGTCAACTTTAACAACCACGGGCGTTATTACGGGTGGCACGGTAGAGGCAACCAGCGATACGGCTGCGGGAGACAATGCCGCTATGGGCTTTACCAGCGCAGAGGGTTTAATTCTTACGGGCCAAGGCAGCACGAATGACATAACCATTAAGAACGATGCGGACACTGCGGTGATTTCTATACCGACAGGCGGCACGAACGTTGATTTTGTTGGCAGTATTGATGTTGCAAATGTTGGCATCTCAACGGGTGTTATTGACCTAAAGAACAGCGGATCACAGTCTGTTGTTAAGTTCTATTGCGAGTCAAGCAACGCGCATTATGCTGAGATAAAAGCTCCCGCTCACGGAGCCTTTAGTGGTAATGTCACGCTTACGTTACCCGCGACTACAGATACAATCGCGGGTATTGCTGCAACGCAGACGTTTACTAATAAAACATTAACCACACCTACGATTACAACACCTGTTGTGAACGCGGGGTTGCAGTTAAAAAACGGAGCGACTTCAGCGGGGTTTCTTGAGTTTTTTGAGGACAGTGATAACGGCACAAATAAGGTGACATTGATTGGCCCCGCTTCTACAGCGGACGTTACGTTGACGTTACCAGCAACTGCGGGAACTATAGCACGGGTTGCCGACATAGATGACACCGCTACAGCTTTGGCAATCGCTCTTGGATAGGATAACACATGGCTAATACATTTAAGGTAATAACAAGAGATGTTGCCCCAGCCAGTTCAGGAACACCTGAGACACTATATACAGTGCAATCAGGCAGTACCGTTGTTGTTCTTGGGTTGACGTTAGCCAACGTTCACACCGCGCAGGTTACTGCCAGCGTTACGTTGGTTAGTACCACAACACAAACCAGCCAAACGCAGAACACTACAGCGCATATTGTAAAAGACGCTCCAATACCCATTGGGTCTACGCTCAGTGTTCTTGACGGCAAGATTAACCTGAATGTGGGTGACATTATTAAGATCGACTGTTCCGTTGCGGACAAGGTTTCTATTACGATGAGCTATATGGAGATCACCTAATGGCTGGTTACATTGGTAAAAAGGCAGCGTTAACGGTTGGAATTGCCGCGACTGTTGACGAGCTAAATTACAACGACACGGGGTCCGCTGTAGGTACTGTTGTGGCAAGTAAGACCGTAACGGCAGATGCTAACAAGGACGTTGCTAGTTTCCGTAATATAACTCTGACAGGAGAGTTGGACGCTGCAACATTAGATATATCTGGGGCAGGGGATGTTGCGGGTGCCTTAACAAACAATTCTTCCGCAGTAAAAGTGGCTGGTAAAGAAACTATTTGGATAGCCGCTAGTGCTATGCAGCCCACTACAAGCAACGGCTGTTCTGCATTGACCACAGTTGAAACAACCTCTGGTCGGCCTGATATGGTTGTCCTAGATTTTGATAAAGACAGCGATGAGTTTGCACAATTTACGGTGGCTTTTCCTAAATCTTGGAATGAGGGAACAGTAACTTATCAGTTCTTTTGGTCAGGTATCGCGGCTACTACAGGCGTCAGCATGACTTTGCAGGGCGTTGCTACAGGAGATAACGACACTATAGACGTTGCTTACGGAACGGCTGTTTTGGTTAATGATGACGCACAAGGCGCGGTTGAAGAAATGTTGGTTTCTGCGGAAAGCGGGGCAATAACTATCGCAGGTTCTCCCGCCGTGGATCAGGTGTGTTATTTTAGAATAGGCCGCGATGTTTCTGACAGCGGTGATGATATGGCAGGAGATTGTAGGCTGCATGGCATAAAGCTGTTCTTTACCACTGACGCAAAGAATGATTCCTAATGACAGGCTTTGGGTATAACATAAACACGTTAGGTGCTTATCCAAATAGGGGTCCGGAATTTTACACGGCTACTGGTGGAACTGTCACAACAGACGGAAACTATAAAGTTCACAGTTTTACCAGCAGCGGGACTTTTTCAGTTTCAGAGGTGCCTGCTGATCCAGCAAGCGCAGAACTTGATTATTTAATTATTGCAGGTGGAGCCTCTGGCGGTGCAAACTCAGGATCAGGTGGTGGTGCTGGTGGACGATTGTATCTTGAAAACTATACAGGCATAACAAGCACAGGTGATATTACAGTGACCGTTGGTGCTGGTGGTGCAGGAATGTCATGGGGTGCGCCTTATGGTAGAGGTAACAACGGAGCAAACAGTGTTTTCAATTCTATAACTGCAACGGGCGGCGGTGCAGGTTCTGGTAATAATACTTCGTCTGGTTACCAAGGTGGAAATGATGGCGGCTCTGGCGGAGGTGGTGGTGGTGAAGGAATTGATGGACAAGGCCATGATGGTGGGACAGGTACAAACGGTCAAGGTGGTGGTGGTGCTGGGTCTGCTGGGTCTGGTAGCAATGGCGGTGCGGGTGTTGCAGATAGCATAACAGGCAGTAGTGTAACAAGGGCTGAAGGCGCATCTTCAACTGCTTATGCTGGTGGGGCCAACACAGGTACTGGCGGTGGACGTAAAGATGAATCTAACACAAACGGTGGTGGCTCTGGCATCGTAATAATCCGATATAAGTTTCAGTAGGTAGACATGGCACATTACGCAAAAATAGAAAACAATATAGTCACTAACGTCATCGTTGCCGAGCAAGATTTTATTGACACTCAAGAAGGTAATTGGGTGCAAACGAGCTACAACACACAGGGCGGTCAACATTTGTTGGGGGGTACACCACTGCGGAAAAACTACGCTGGCATTGGTTATACATATGACAGTACCCGTAATGCTTTTTATACACCAAAACCTTATCCAAGCTGGACGCTAAACGAAACGACCTGTATCTGGGAAGCACCTGTCGCGTATCCTAGTGATGACAAAAACTATGCTTGGAATGAAGAAACAACAAGCTGGACAGAGGTGACTGATGCCCCGCTACCATAACATAAACGGAGAAATGGTGCAGTTTACTGCCTAGCTAAAGGATAAGTTATGACTAGAGCCAGAAATACAGCGGACCAAATTAACCGTGTGAACTCTAGCGCGGCTGATGCCACGGCTATTACTGTTGATAGCTCAGAAAACGTGCTGGTGGGTACTACCGATACGACACTTTACAATAACACTAGCGGTTCAGGAACTAAACTTGGCGGCGATATGCGTTTAGATGTAGCTCGTCAAGGCGATACTGTTGCAACTTTCAACCGCACTGGAAGCAGTGACGGAGAAGTAATACGGATAGTTTCGTCGGGTACTACGGTGGGGAACATTACAATCTCAGGCTCAAACACAGCCTACAACACATCCTCAGACTACCGTTTAAAAGAAAACGTAGTATACACTTGGGATGCTACAACACGTATTAAACAACTCAAACCAGCACGGTTTAATTTTATTGTAGACGATACAAACACACCAGTTGATGGCTTTTTAGCGCATGAAGCACAGGCCGTTGTGCCTGAATCGGTTACTGGAACTAAAGACGAAGTTGATGCTGATGGCAACGCAATTATGCAAGGCATCGATCAATCTAAACTTGTCCCGCTTCTAGTAAAAACTATTCAAGAGCTTGAAGCTCGTATTGCGGCATTGGAGAAAGCATAACATGTCAGGATACATTGGTATACTACCCGTCCCGCAGGCAACTGAGACACGAAACTCGTTTACTGCTACATCGAACCAGACTTCGTTTACTACAGACGGGTACACCCCCAACTTTGTTTCTGTTTATCTAAACGGGGTTTTGCTGTCCGCCGCTGATTTCACCGCGACCAACGGCACAGATGTTGTGTTGGCCTCTGGCGCTGCGGCTGATGATGTTGTTGAGGTTATTGCTTTCAGTACGTTTCAGTCTGCTGATGCTTTGCCGTTAACTGGCGGTAGTATTACTGGTAATGTATCCTTCGGTGATAGTAATAAGATTTTCATGGGTACAAGTAGTGACCTTAGCTTGTATCACGATGGAAGCAATTCTTATTTGCAAGATGGCGGTACTGGATACCTTGTAATATCATCAAACGGCCCCGGCGTTAGAATAAATAGTGATACTGCTGAAGTGATGGCTGACTTTACACCTAATGGCGCAGCTACTCTTTATCATAACAACGCCGCCAAACTAGCCACAACATCTACAGGCGTAGAGGTAACAGGCGCAGCAACAGTAGGCGGTGCTGCGGTCAAAGTTGCTGGCAAGGAAAGCATTTATGTTCCCGCAGCGGCTATGTATCCAAGCACAACTAACCCTTGTAGCGACCTAACCCAAGTAGAAACAACAGCATTGCGGCCTGATTTAAAAGTGTTGGACTTTGCAGCGGCGGCGGATGATTTCGCTCAGTTTACTATAGCGTTTCCCAAATCTTGGAACGAAGGAACAATAACCTTTCAACCGTTTTGGACAGTGACAGGAACGAATACTGGAACAGTCGCGTGGCAGTTGGCGGCTATCGCCGTTAGTAACGATGATAGTATAAACACTGCGTTCGGTACTCAAGTGGCAACAACCGCGTTGGCTTTTTCTGGCACCTCGAATGATTTAATGGTCAGTGCAGAAAGCGGGGCTGTAACTATCGCTGGCAGTCCAGCGGCAAACGACATGTGTTTCTTTCAGATAAATAGAGATACAAGTGCTGACGATCAGTCGGGTGCGGCACGGTTAGTTGGCATAAAACTGTTCTTCACCACAGACGCGGCGAATGACGCATGACGGGGTTTGGTTATAATGTCAGCGGGTTTGGCAGCTTTCCAAGCAGAGGTGGTGGTGGTTTTACCGAGGCTACTGGTGGAACTGTTACAACTAGCGGGGACTACAAATTTCATACTTTTACATCTAGTGGCACTTTTGAAATTACAGCAATTGGAGCGGATGCAAACGTAGACATTCTTTGTGTTGCGGGTGGCGGTGCTGGCTCTGGCTCAAATGATTCTAATGGCGGTGGTGGTGGAGCAGGTGGCTACTTAGAAGGTAGCTTAGATTTATCAGCAACAACCTATTCGGTTACAGTTGGGGCAGGTGGTGCTAAGGGCAATCAAAATAACGTAGGTGCTTCTGGCGCAAATTCAGTAATAGGAACAATAAATGCTACTGCAATTGGTGGAGGATTTGGTGCTTCTGGTAGATTAAGTACAACGGGTGCTGATGGTGGGTCAGGTGGTGGTGGTGGTGGTTTTTTCACCGATGCGGCTGGCGGTTCTGGAACCCAAGGAAACTCAGGTGGTCTAACGGGATATGGAAATAATGGTGGTTCGCTTGGAAGTTATGTAGCTGATGGCGGCGGCGGTGCAAGTGAAGCAGGAAATACTGATTCTAACGGTCACGGTGGCGATGGTCGTTCATGGTCAGGCAATAGCACTACCTATGCTGGCGGTGGCGGCGGTGGCTATAGTGGGACAGGTGGTACTGGTGGTGGCGGAAACGGGTATCAAAGCATTAACTCTGCAGGAAATGGAGATAATGGCACTGCAAATCTAGGTGGTGGTGGTGGTGGCTCGTATCAGGCCAACGGCGGGGCAAATCTAGGTGGCAATGGCGGCTCTGGCGTAGTAATATTCAAATACCAGTATCAATAGGAGTAAACAATGTTAGGTTTTTCCCCACTAGCTGACAACTCCATTGCTGGTTTTGGCAATATCCCCGCTGACGTTGCGGTTACGGGTGTTGCTGGTACGGGTGCTGTTGGCACGGTTGGTGTTAAAGGCGTTGTTTCTGTCACAGGGGTTGCTGGCACCAGCGCCATTGGAACCGTAACTGCAACGGGAACTCACAACATATCTGTCACGGGTGTTTCAGGCACCAGTGCTGTTGGTTCGGTTCTTGTTTGGGGTCAAATCATCCCGAGTCAATCTTCAAACTTTTCTGCTATTACGCCGTCTCAATCTCCAAGCTGGGAGGAGATCGCTGCGTAGTTGCTTAGAAGCAGAAGTATGGGTATAGTCCAACTAAATTTATATTTGAGGTCACATCATGGCTACATACACTGCAGCAAATGCGCTCAAGAAAATATCAACGGGCGATGAGTCGGGTACATGGGGCGACAGCACCAATAATAACTTTGACATTATAGACCGCGCTTCAAACGGGTTTGCTTCGATTGCTCTGTCTAGCACTTCGTTTACTTTGGAGCTATCGACTACGGCAGTTTTGTCCAACGGTCATTATAAGGCAATAAAGTTTACAGGAACTCCGGGTGGCACATGCACTGTCACGTTGCAGCAAAACGACAAGGCCAGAATCTATATGATTCTGAACAGCACCAATCAATCTTTGTCTATCACGCAAGGGTCGGGGGCCAATGTCACTATCGCTGCAGATAAGTCTGCAGTTATTTTAGCTGATGGGGCTGGTTCAGGGGCAGCGGTCACTGACTTTACCAGTGTTCTTGGTGGTATTACGGAGTTAGATGTTACAGCGGGTACGGTTAGCGCCAGCAAAGCGGTTGTTGTTGACAGCAACAAGGACATTACAGGTTTTAGAAATGTTACGCTCACAGGTGAGTTAGATGCTGCAACCTTAGATATTAGCGGTGACGCGGATATTGATGGAACGTTAGAGACAGACGCTTTTTCCATAGCTGGCACTACTGTATCTGCGACAGCGGCGGAGTTAAACTACAATGACACGGGCGCTGCGGTTGGAACGGTTGTTGCTAGTAAAACGGTTACGGCTGATGCCAACAAGGATGTAGCAAGCCTGCGTAACCTGACGCTTACAGGTGAGTTAGACGCAGCAACGTTAGATATATCAGGTGCGGGTGACGTTGCAGGGGCGCTGACCAACAACTCCGCAGCGGTAAAGGTCGCGGGTGTAGAAACCATTTACGTTCCAGCGGGTGCAATGTCCCCCAACACCACAAACGGTTGCGCTAGTTTGGCTCAAGTAGAACTTTCTAATGGGCCTGAATTAAAATGCTTAGACTTTGATGCAAGCTCTGATGAGAACGCGCAGTTTACCGTTTGCTTCCCTAAATCTTGGAACGAAGGAACCATTACGTTTCAAGCATTTTGGACAGTAACAGGTACAAATACTGGCACCGTAGCTTGGGGTTTGTCAGGCGTTTCTATTGCTGACGATGTTTCTATCAACACGGCTTTTGGAACTAACGTAGTTGCCACGGCTAAAGCATTCAGCGGCACATCTAACGACATGACTGTTTCTGCGGTAAGCGGAGCGGTAACTGTAGCGAGTGCTGCGGTAGATACGCAAACATATTTTCAGATCATGCGGGACGTTTCGGCAGACGATCAGTCAGGGGATGCTAGGCTCTTAGGGATAAAACTGTTTTACACGACAGACGCAAAGAATGATGCCTAATGACTTCTTTTGGATATGACATACTAGGGTTCGGCGTGAGTGGAAGCGGATTTACTGCAACCCTTTCTTCTGATGCTGTAAATGTAAATGTAAGGTCGGTTGCAGTATCTCAAGGTTGGAATGAAGTACAAAAATTAAATTTTGTAATTAACTCTGGAATTTATGCTTATTCTAACTCAACAGGAACTGCGGGTTTAATAGTGAGTGGAACTTTTGCTAATGGTGTAGAGTTAACCAACAATGGATTTATTGTCGGTAGGGGGGGAAATGGCGGAAATGGCGGAAGGATGGCACCCATTCCCACATATGGTAGTATTGCGGGTTCTGGGGGCAGTGCTGGAGGATTAGCTTTAAGTGTCTCAAGTTCATTGACCCTAATAAATAATGGCACAATCGGCGGCGGCGGCGGCGGCGGCAGTGGTGGTTTTGGTGGTCCCGATGGACCGCCAAGTGGCTTTTCTCCCGTCAGTGGCGGCGGCGGCGGCGGCGGTCAAGGTGGTGGATCGGGAGGTGTAGGTGGAGCAGCAAGCGGCTGGGGGGAAGCTAAAGCTGCTGACGGTAACGCTGGAACTCTTGCGGCGGCGGGTACTGGAGGTGGCAATGCTCCCAGTGGTGGCACCTATGGAGTTCCCGGAGGATCAGGGCAGTCGGACTATGGATCAGGGGCAGCGGGTCCAGCCATATCTGGAAATTCCTATATTACATACGCTGTTACAGGCACGATCTTAGGTTCAATATCATAGTGAGGATGCCATGCCATTAGCCAATTTAAAATTTAAACCCGGAATTAACAAAGAAACCACTCCGTATTCTGAAGAAAACGGTTGGGTAGATTGTGACAAAGTGCGGTTTCGGTTTGGGTATCCTGAGAAACTTAACGGTTGGGAAAAGAACTCCAACAAAGCTTTCTTGGGGTTATGCCGTGGGATGCATGAGTTTGTAGCATTGAGCGGGGAAAAGTTTCTGGGCCTTGGGACAGAATTAAAGTTTTACATAAAGCAGGGAACGGACTTTAAAGATATTACTCCTGTTAGACAAACAACGTCTGCGGGAGATATTACCTTTTCTGCAGCTAACGGTTCTGCTGTAATTACAGTTACAGACACAAGTCACGGTTGCGTGGCTAACGATTTTGTCACCTTTTCAGGCGCTGCTTCTTTGGGTGGAAACGTGACGGCTAATGTCCTCAACCAAGAGTATCAGGTTACTGAGGTTGTAGATGGCAACACGTATAAGATTTCGGCAAGAACAGTAACCACGATTGAAAGCATTACTATCTCTGGGGGTTTAAACCAAACGGCTGTTGCGGCTAACGCTAGTGACACAGGCAATGGTGGTAGCAGTATCGTTGGAACATATCAGATAGGCACGGCCTTAAATGATGCCGTTTTTGGTACTGGCTGGGGCGCTGGTGTTTGGGGCGGTACAACGGTTACGGCGCTTACGACAACTTTAAACGAGGGTGGTACGCTTTCGGACAGTGACACAACAATTACCGTAACAAGCTCCACGGGCATTGTTGCTACCGATATTATTCTTATAGACTCAGAACTTATTTTAGTGGGCGGCATAAGCTCTAATGATTTAACAGGCTGTACCCGAGGACACAAAGGCACCACCGCTGCCGCACATGCAAACGGTTCTGTCGTGCAGCTTGCATCTGGCAACGCTGCTACAGCGGATGACTTTTCCGGTTGGGGCTTGTCGTTGGTTTCTGGTACTATTACTCCCTCCGCAAACTTGCGCATTTGGACACAAGACAACTTTGGTGAAGACCTGTTGTTAAACGAAAGAAACGGCGGGATTTACTATTGGGATAAGACCAACAGTACAAGCACTCGGGCCAAGTTTCTAACCGATAGTGCTTTGAGCCTTGGAACACGGACCTCGGTTCCTACCATATCCACACAGGTTCTTTTGTCTGACCGAGACAGGCATGTGATTGCGTTTGGCGCGGACGGTCTTGGCGCTACCTCATCGGCAACAGACGGTAGTGGGGTTCAAGACCCGTTGTTAATACGGTTTAGTAGTCAGGAAAACCCTGTTGATTGGTATCCCACCTCTACCAATACAGCAGGAGATTTGCGTATAAGCTCTGGCTCCAAGATTATTCAAGCCGTCGAAACACGGCAACAGATACTGGTGTTTACAGACGTTTCCATTCACGCAATGCAGTTCCTTGGGCCTCCGTTTACCTTTGGTATAAACTTAATCTCCGAAAACATTACTATCGCTAGTCCGAAGGCTGCGGTTGCGGTGGACGATGCGGTGTTTTGGATGGGATCGGCAGAGTTTTATGCGTTTACTGGTGCTGTTCAAAGAATACCCTGCACTGTTAGGGACTATGTATTTGATGACATAAACACTTCTCAGTCTGACAAGATTGTTGCGGGAGCCAACGTGTCCTTTTCAGAAGTGTGGTGGTTTTATCCGTCTGCAGACTCAAGCGAGAACGATAGGTATGTCGTTTACAACTACCTTGAGAAGCTTTGGTTTATAGGAAACCTAGCTAGAACAGCGTGGTTGGATCGTGGTATTTCTTCGTTGCCCTTAGCCGCAGGGACTACAAACTTCTTGTTTAATCAAGAGGTGGGCGCACAAGATGACGGTTCGGCTATGACCTCGTTTATTGAATCTGGGGACATGTCTATTACAGAAGGCAATCAGTTTTCTTTTATTAATAGGGTAATACCGGACATTAACTTTAGAGAAACTGTTGATACGTCTTCGTTAGATTTTATCTTGGAGACCAAGAGTTTTCCGGGGCAAGCCGATCAAAACTCTTCAACAAACACTGTGTCCAAAACATCTAGTACGCCTGTGGATCAGTACACGAACCAGTACTTTACACGGTTACGAGGCCGTAGCTTTACACTCAAGCTACAATCTACAGACGCAAACGTCCTTTGGAGATTAGGTGTGCCTCGTGTAGATATTAGACCAGACGGGAAACGATAATGGCTACCAACACTCCTGTACCGTTCTTTCCAATACCTCCCCAAGAATACCAGCAAGAGTATTTAAACGAGGTGGTTCGATCTTTCTCTGTGTTTTTGAATCAGTTCAACAACACTCAACAAGTGGCAGACGATGACACGACTGCCCTAAGCTGGTTTATGGGCTGATGGCTAACGCATATGTAAACGCAAAGGTTGATCTCACGGCAACGGACGTGACCACACTTTATACGTGTGGGCAGTTTACCACTGCGATTGTAAAATCTATTCTTGTATCTGAGGACAGCAACAACGCGGACACTTTGACGCTAACGTTGACTAGCGGAGCAAGCGTTTTTAGTTTATACAAGGACAAGGCTGTTGGGGCCAAGGGTACGGTTGAGTTATTAACGGCACCGCTTGTGGTTCAGGCAGATGAAATCTTAAAAGTCACGGCAGGGACAGCAAACAGGTTGCATGTTGTAGCTAGTATTTTGGAGATTACCTGATAATGTGCGGTCAATTCATAGTGGTGGTTTGGTATGGGCATTAACATTGGTGGCATTCTAGGCGGCATTGCTGGGGCTTTAATCCCCGGAGCGGGGTTCTTGGCTCCTGCTATTGGTGCAGGGTTAGGCACGTTAGCTGGTGGCGGAAGCTCTAAGAATGCTATCAAGTACGCGCTTTTGGCTGGCGGTGCGAACACAGCTTTTGGTGTTGGTAATGCCCTTAGAAGCACACCAATGGGTGCATCTTTAGGTAACACACTGGCTGAGGCTGGCCTTGGAAAGCCCTTGGCTGCGAAAGGGACTATAGGCGCTGATGCGGCGGCGAAGAAGAGCTTGCTTTCAAACCCCTTCGTTCAAGCGTTCGGACTGTCGGCGTTGGCTGGCAAACCAGAGCAGCCTACTACTTACACAGGCACAGGAAATTCTGAAGGATACGATGGATCAAGCATCGATAGGTCTGCGTTTTTAGACAACCTCTACGCAAGTCGGTTCGATGGCACGAGGTTTAACACCGCTGCAGAACGGGACGAGTACGACAGGAATATGGAAGATGGGGTGGGTATTAACCCTCCTACACAATACGCGGCAACAGGCGGTCAAATCGAAGGAATCGGTGGTCTAATCGAAGGCCCCGGAACAGGGACCAGTGATGATATCCCTGCAATGATCTATCAGGATGGCAAGCCCGTTCAGGAAGCAATGCTTTCAAACGGAGAGGTTGTTCTGTCTCTAAAGGACTTGAGAAACATAGGTGGCGGAGATGCTGAGAAGGCAGGCAAGATGATCGGGGATGCGCCCAACGGCACCCGAGGAGCCGTAGCCGCCAAGTTATTTAAGAACATGCAGGAATTTAAAAATGGTTGAAACTGTAACACAGATTAGCAGGACCGAGATTCCTGACTACCTTCGCAAGTATCAAGAGGAGATACTTACTCGGGCGCAGGCTTTAGGCAAGGACGCTGGGTTTGTTTTGCCAGAGTATAATGTTGCAAGTCGAAGTCCTCTTCAGCAAAAGGCATCGGACCTTACGGCTTCCGGTCTAGGCGCGTATGCTCCCATGTTACAGGCGGGAGCTAACACATTGGGCGCTGGCATTGGCACCATGTACGGAGGTGCAGGCGCTCTTGGTCAAACTAACCAAGCAATCAGCGGTGTTCAGGGCGCGGTTGGTCAGGGGTACTCGGACCTTGCAGGAACGGGCGCACAGTTTGATCCAAGCGGCATTGCACAATTCATGGACCCATATGAGGACGCGGCTGTTCAGCAAGCCATGATGGACATTCGCCGTCAGGGTGAGCAGCAACGTGCTGGCATCGATGCTCAGGCTACTGCGGCTGGAGCTATGGGCGGGTCACGACAGGCTGTCCGTCAGGGTCAGTTGGACGAGAGTATTCTAAACCAGCAGGGCCGCACTGCGGCTGGCATGCGACAGGCAGGTTACGAGAGTGCTGCAAGACGTGCGCAAGGGGCGTATGAACAGGCTATGGGCCGTCAACAACGCGCAGCTTTGGGTGGCGCACAGATGGGCATACAGGGCGGTCAGACGGCGGGGCAGTTGGGTCTTGGCATGGCTGGTCAATACGGTTCCTTGGGCCGTGGTCTTGGTTCCTTGGGTATGCAGCAAGCGCAGCTTGGCGAGGCGGCTCAGGGCCTTGGGTTTAAAGACATCAACATGCTTAGTACGATGGGCGGTCAAGAGCAGACGCAGCAACAAGCCATTCTGGATGCTACCCGTCAAAATCAATACCAGAACGTTATGGCTCCGTATCAGCAGCTTGGGTTCTACTCGGACATTTATCAGGGCATGCCCACGGCGCAACAGACATTCTCGCAGCAACAGCAACCAAGCCCGAGTGCGATCTCTCAGATCGGTGGCCTTGGCTTAGGTCTGTACGGCTTGCAACAGTCAGGCATGTTTAACTAGGAGGTTCGTCATGAACGTATTAAACCGGAACATGTTCAGGAACCGCGACTCTCGAAACAGGCTGGCGCAGATGGGCGGTATTCTTAGCTCGTCACCGGAGTTGCAGGAAACAGCCATGACGTTTGCCAACGGTGGTGGTGCTGATTTAGACACGAAGTTTATTCTTACGAACATACCAGAGTTAGGTATTCGTGAGGGGCAGTTTGTAAAAATCTCAGGCAAAACTTTGGAGGGGTTAAACAACGCCATTCCTGAAGTTATGGCACGGCATGGGGATAAGGTTAAGTCCGTGGAGCTTATGATGGACGAGCGCAACTCTGCGCTTGTTGCATTAGCGAGAGAGGGCGATGCTTTAATTGGCACTAGGGTCAACCGTTTGTTGGAGCAACGCGCAACAAATCTTGCTGCAGCCCCTGACTTAGCCCCTGTTCCTATTCCTCCAGCTACCGCTGAAATCAGTTCTCCCACGGCGTCTACACAAGATAACCTTGCGTCTATAAACGGGGTGGATATTGAGACTGTTCGAAGGATTAGAGACTCTGATGCAAAAAGATCGGAGGCTGCTTTAATTGAAAGCCTAGCGCCTAACAACGCACAGGGACAACCCGGAGGTATTCTTGGTGCAAAGTATCCTGAAGGCAGGGGGTCTTATTCCACGAGTATTGCGGAGGCTCTTTTAAACAGCGATCCTTTCAGCGGTGAGTTGTCTCCGTCACAGATAGCCCGTAATCAAGAAACGCTTAGGAACACGTTAA
>Ga0209232_1000765_pt1 | contig 18615 bp, 20 predicted proteins | sample ETNvirenome_2_60_FD_184066 | JGI IMG/M metagenome (GOLD analysis project Ga0209232, IMG submission 184066) | Marine viral communities from the Pacific Ocean - ETNP_2_60 (SPAdes) (version 2) | ecosystem: Environmental > Aquatic > Marine > Oceanic | place: Pacific Ocean | collected 2013-06-22
CGGGCTGAGCCTGATGACCCGCTACGTCTCCGGTGACAACGTCGACCGCGGCGCCGGCGCCAGCGAAGGCAAGACCTGGGAGCGCAACACCGACATCGCCTACGTCATCCAGAGCGGCCCGCTGAAGAACCTCGGCTTCAAGCTGCGCAACGCCACCACGCGAAGCAACTTCCAGAGCGACCTGGACGAGAACCGCTTCATCGTCAGCTACAGCCTGCCGTTGTGGTAACCGCGAAACCGTTGTGAACCTCCTCGTTGGAAATTTCCGGGCCGCGTAGGCCCGGTTTTTTTGCGTCGTCCAGGGGCTGACTTCGGCATTCGGCGCCATGGAAACGGGGACGAATACGAGAACCTGAAGGCACTGGGCAACTGGTGTAAAGCGGGCTATATGCTGGCTATTTGCCTTTAATTTGCGCGCTTTTACCGCTCAATCAACCGTTTGAAAAAGCCACTTGCCGTATACGGAAACTGGTTGTTATCGTTTACGTAAAGGTCATGCGGCGACCTGCGCCATAACCAACAACAACAATCAAGGTTAGAGGGCACCCAATGGAACCAGAGTTCGTGCTGGAAACGCGCGGCCTGACCAAGGAATTCCGCGGCTTCACCGCAGTGGATTCCGTCGATCTGAAGGTCCGTCAGGGTCACATCCATGCGCTTATCGGCCCCAACGGCGCCGGCAAGACCACCGTATTCAATCTGCTCACCAAATTCCTCACGCCTACCCGCGGCGAGATCCTCTATCGCGGCAAGAACATCACCTCGATGAAGGCCAACGAGATCGCCCGGCTCGGCCTGGTGCGCTCGTTCCAGATTTCCGCAGTGTTCGGCCACATGAGCGTGCTGGAAAACGTGCGTGTCGCGCTGCAGCAGAAAATGGGCAACTCCTTTCACTTCTGGAAATCCGAACGCAGCCTGCGTGAGCTGGACGACCAGGTGATGCAGCTGCTCGCTGAAGTGGACTTGCAATCCTTCGCCCAGACCCTGGCGGTCGAGCTGCCCTATGGCCGCAAGCGTGCGCTGGAGCTGGCCACCACCCTGGCGCTCGACCCCTTCGTGCTGCTGCTCGACGAACCGACCCAGGGCATGGGCAGCGAAGACGTCGACATGGTCGTCGAGCTGGTGCGCAAGGCCGCGGCCAACCGTACGGTGCTGATGGTCGAGCACAACCTCAGCGTGGTCAGCCGGCTGTGCGATCGCATCACCGTGCTGGCGCGCGGCTCGGTGCTTGCCGAGGGCGACTACGACAGCGTTTCGGCCAACCCGCAGGTGCGCGAAGCTTATCTCGGCAGCGAAGCCGCAACGCTCGAGGAGGCGCACGCATGAATCCACCCATGGACCGCGATCAGCTGCGCGTCAGCGATCTGCATGCCTTCTACGGCGAGTCGCACATTCTGCACGGTGTCGATCTGGTGGTCGGCCGCGGCGAGCTGGTGACCCTGCTCGGACGCAACGGCGCCGGGCGCTCCACCACGCTGCGCGCGATCATGAACATGGTCGGTCGCCGCACCGGCTCCATCGTGGTCAACGGCAACGAGACCATCGGCATGCCGGCCCACCAGATTCCGCGGCTGGGCGTTGGCTACTGCCCGGAAGAGCGCGGCATCTTCGCCAGCCTGAGCGTCGAGGAGAACCTGTTGCTGCCGCCGACGGTGCGCAGCGGCGGCATGAGCCTGGACGAGCTCTACGAGATGTTTCCCAACCTCTACGAACGTCGCTTCAGCCAGGGCACGCGGCTCTCCGGTGGCGAGCAGCAGATGCTGGCCATGGCGCGCATCCTGCGCACCGGCGCCAACCTGCTGCTGCTCGACGAGATCACCGAAGGCCTGGCGCCGGTCATCGTGCGGAAGCTTGGCGAGGTACTGATCAAGCTCAAGCAGCGCGGACTGACCATCGTCCTGGTGGAGCAGAACTTCCGCTTCGCCGCGCCATTGGCCGACCGCCATTACGTCATGGAACACGGCCGCATCATCGAGGAGATCGAGGCGGCGGAGCTGGATTCGAAGAAGGATTTCCTCAATTCCTGTCTCGGGGTGTAAGCCCCGGACGACTCAGGAAGCAGCAACCGGCCGCAGTGGATGCCGGCCCGAACCACAACAAAAACAATCGAGAGTGGTGATTACATGAGCTTTTTCCGCAAGAGTGCGAGCGCCATCCTGGCTTCTTCCCTGATCGCTTCGGCCGCCCAGGCCGAGATCAGCAACGATGAAATCCGCATCGGCTATCTGGCCGACATGTCCGGTACCTACCGCGACCTCTCCGGCCCGGGCGGCCTGGAAGCGCTGAAGATGGCGGTGGAGGATTTCGGCGGCACGGTCGACGGCAAGAAGATCGTCGTCTTCCACGCCGATGACCTGAACAAGCCGGACGTCGGTGCCAACACCGTGCGTCAGTGGATCGACGAGCGCAACGTCGACATGGTGACCGGCATGGTCGCAAGCTCCGTGGTGCTGGCGGCGAGCAAGGTGGTGGAGCAGGGCGGCAAGCTGGCGCTGATCTCCGGCGCGGCGGCTTCCAGCATCACCAATGAGTTCTGCTCGCCCAACCACATCCACTGGACTTACGACACCTACGCGCTGGCCAACGGCACGGCCAAGGCGGTGCTCGCCGACGGCGGCAAGAGCTGGTACATCCTCACCGCCGACTACGCCTTCGGCCACGCCATGGAAGCCGACATCACCAAGGTGGTGGAAGGTGACGGTGGCAGCATCGTCGGCAAGGTCCGCCATCCATTCCCGAGCAGCGATTTCTCCTCCTACATGCTGCAGGCGCAGGGCTCCGGCGCCGAGGTCATCGCCCTGGCCAACGCCGGCGCCGATACCGTCAACTCGCTGAAGACCGCCAGCGAGTTCGGCGTCACCCAGTCCGGGCAGAAGCTCGCCGGCATGGTGGTGTTCCTCAACGACATCCATGCCATGGGCCTGGACGTGACCCAGGGCCTGATGCTGACCACCGGCTGGTACTGGGACATGAACGAGGACACCCGCGCCTGGGCCAAGCGCTACTACGAGCGCACCAAGCGCATGCCGGGCATGGTGCACGCCGGCATCTACTCGGCGACCACCCACTACCTGAACGCGGTGAAGGCCGCCGGCACTGACGAGACCGTCGCGGTGCGTGCGCAGATGGCCAAGACCCCGGTCAACGACATGTTCGCCAAGGACGGTCGTATCCGTGAGGACGGCCGCATGGTGCATGACATGTACCTGGTGCAGGTCAAGACACCGGCCGAATCCACCGGCGAGTGGGACCTGTACAAGATCGTCAGCACCATTCCGGGAGAGCAGGCCTACCGGCCGATCGCCGAGACCCAGTGCACCAAGCTGGTCGCCAAGGACTGACCGGCTGATCCGCGCCATCACCCGGTCGGCAACGGCCGGGTGCCACGGACTTCCTTTGGGTGGTGAACCATGACTCTCCTATTCGGCGTACCCCTGAGCGTACTGCTCGGGCAGCTGCTGCTCGGCCTGATCAACGGGGCGTTCTACGCACTGCTGAGCCTGGGCCTGGCGATCATCTTCGGCCTGCTGCGCATCATCAACTTCGCCCATGGTGCGCAGTACATGCTGGGCGCCTTCGTGGCCTTCCTCGGGCTGAACTATCTGGGTGTGAGCTACTGGTTCGCGCTGGTGCTGGCGCCGTTGGTGGTGGGTTGCCTGGGCATGGCCATCGAGCGCGGCCTGCTGCGGCGCATTGCCGGTGAGGATCACCTTTACGGATTGCTGTTGACTTTCGGCCTGGCGCTGATCGTCGAGGGCAGCTTCGTCAAGCTGTTCGGCGTGTCCGGCTCGTCCTATCCAATGCCGGAGTTGCTGCGTGGCGGCTTCAATCTCGGCTTCATGTTCCTGCCGACCTACCGCGCCTGGGTGATCGTCGCCGCGCTGGTGGTGTGCCTGGCGACCTGGTACGTCATCGAGCGCACCCGGCTGGGTTCCTACCTGCGCGCCGGCACCGAGAATCCGAAACTGATGCAGGGCTTCGGCATCAACGTGCCGCTGCTGGTGACCCTGACCTACGGCTACGGTGTGGCTCTGGCGGCATTCGCCGGCGTGCTGGCTGCGCCGATCTACGCGGTGACGCCGGGCATGGGCTCGAACCTGCTGATCGTGGTGTTCGCCGTGGTGGTGATCGGCGGCATGGGCTCGATCCTCGGCGCCATCATCACCGGCATCGCCATGGGTCTGATCGAGGGGCTGACCAAGGTGTTCTATCCGGAAGCTGCCAACACCGTGGTGTTCCTGGTCATGGTGGCGGTGTTGCTGATTCGTCCTGCGGGACTCTTTGGTAAGGAGGCATGAGCATGACGAATCCGGCAAACGTGCAGGCCGCATCGCTGCGGCAGGCCAGTGTGGTACGCGAGCGTAGGCACGCGGCCGCACGGCGGCAGAAGATTTTCTATGCGGTGTTGCTGGTGATCGCGCTGTTGGCGCCGCTGGCGGTGTATCCGGTGTTCCTGATGAAGCTGCTGTGCTTCGCCTTGTTCGCCTGCGCCTTCAACCTGCTGCTCGGCTACGCGGGGCTGCTGTCCTTCGGCCATGCGGCCTTCTTCGCCACCGGCGGCTACATCACCGGCTACATGCTGAGCAGCTACAGCGGGCTCAGCACCGAGCTGGGTATTCTCGCCGGCACGCTGGCTTCGACGGTGCTCGGCGCGCTGTTCGGCATGCTGGCGATCCGCAGGCAGGGCATCTATTTCGCGATGATCACCCTGGCGCTGGCGCAGTTGGTGTTCTTCGTCTTCGTTCAGGCGCCGTTTACCGGGGGCGAGAACGGGTTGCAGGGCGTGCCGCGTGGGCATCTGTTCGGCCTCGTCGACATGCAGAACAACATGGCCATGTACTACTTCGTGCTGGCGGTGTTCGTCATTGGCTTCGCCATCATCCAGCGCACCATCCACTCGCCGTACGGCCAGGTGCTCAAGGCCATCCGTGAGAACGAGCCGCGGGCGGTGTCGCTCGGCTACAACGTCGATCGGCACAAGCTGCTGGCGTTCGTCATCTCCGCGGCGCTTGCCGGCCTGGCTGGCGCTACCAAGACCGTGGTGTTCCAGCTGGCCTCGCTGACCGACGCGCACTGGCACATGTCCGGCGAAGTCATCCTGATGACCCTGCTCGGCGGGGTCGGCACCATCCTCGGCCCGCTGGTCGGCGCCACGGTGGTGGTAACGCTGCAGAGCTACCTGTCCAACGGACCGCTGGGCGAATGGGTGCACGTGATCCTCGGGGTGATCTTCGTGCTCTGCGTGCTGCTGTTCCGCTCCGGCATCGTCGGCTGGTTGGAGCGGCTGGTGAAGCGCAACTTCAAATGATGCGGCGCTGCGGGGCCGTCCGGTTTGCGCCGGACGGTGCCGCCAGCGGCGAACCCGTTACCGGGATGCGTGCCTAACGTCCCAGGCCCCTTTTCAGAGGACAGCGCCATGCCTGGCACCGAACCCCAAGTGCAGCCGCAACCCTTCTGGCCCTGGCGAGCCGACGAATCGCCGCTCAACGACCTCGACGATGCCGAGAGCGACACCGAACTGGACGGCCCGGACGAGTTGCCGGATGAAGTGCTGGAACAACTCGAGAAAGTCGCTCCGCCGCCGGATCCGATGCCTGACCCCGGTCCGCTGTAAAAATCTCCGGCATCGATAGAAACGAAAAGGCCCCGACGAGTCGGGGCCTTTATCGAGCGTGCGGATTAGACGTTGAAGCGGAAGTGCATCACGTCGCCGTCCTTGACGATGTATTCCTTGCCTTCCAGGCGCCACTTGCCCGCTTCCTTGGCGCCGGCTTCGCCCTTGTACTGGATGAAGTCGTCATAGGCGATGACTTCGGCGCGGATAAAGCCTTTCTCGAAGTCGGTGTGGATCACGGCGGCGGCCTGCGGAGCGGTGGCGCCGATCCTGACGGTCCAGGCGCGGACTTCCTTCACCCCGGCGGTGAAGTAGGTCTGCAGGTTGAGCAGCTCGTAACCGGCGCGGATCACACGGTTCAGACCTGGTTCTTCCATACCCATGGTTTCGAGGAACATCTGCATCTCTTCCAGATCGTCCAGCTCGGCGATCTCGGCCTCGATCTTGTTGCACACCGGCACGACGATGGCGCCTTCTTCCTCGGCGATGGCGTTGACCACGTCCAGGAGCGGGTTGTTCTCGAAGCCATCCTCGGCGACGTTGGCGATGTACATCACCGGCTTGGTGGTCAGCAGGTGGAAGGTCTTGGCCAGGCGCTTTTCCTCGTCACTGAAGCTCTTCAGCAGGCTGCGTGCCGGCTTGCCTTCGGTGAGGTGCGGGATCAGCTTCTCCAGCAGCCCCTTCTGTGCGACCGCTTCCTTGTCGCCGCCCTTGGCGGTACGGGCGACACGCTGCAGCTGCTTCTCGCAACTGTCGAGGTCGGCCATGATCAGTTCGAGGTCGATGATCTCGATGTCACGCTTGGGGTCCACGCTGTTGGCGACGTGGATGACGTTCTCGTCTTCGAAGCAGCGCACCACATGGGCGATGGCGTCGGTTTCGCGGATGTTGGCGAGGAATTTGTTGCCCAGGCCTTCGCCCTTCGAAGCGCCGGCGACCAGGCCGGCGATGTCGACGAACTCCATGGTGGTCGGGATCACCCGCTCCGGCTTGACGATCGCCGCCAGCGCGTCGAGGCGCGGATCGGGCATCGGCACGATGCCGCTGTTCGGCTCGATGGTGCAGAAGGGAAAGTTCTCAGCCGCGATGCCGGATTTGGTCAGGGCGTTGAACAGGGTGGACTTGCCGACGTTGGGCAGACCGACGATGCCGCAGTTGAATCCCATGGTGATCTTGCCTCGGAGTTAGGTTCAGGCCTTCTGGCTGTGCAGGCGCTGCATCGCGCGGGTCCAGTCGCCGGCCAGGATTTCTGGCACGACATCCAGCGCAAAGTCGATGCTGGCGTTGAGCTTTTCGCGCTCGGTCTGCGGTGCGCGGCCCAGTACGTAGCCACTGACCAGGCTGGCGTGGCCAGGATGGCCGATACCCAGGCGCAGGCGATGAAAGCCGTTCTGATTGCCGAGCTTGGCGATGATGTCTCGCAGCCCGTTGTGCCCGCCATGACCGCCACCCTGCTTGAGTTTGGCGACGCCCGGGGGCATATCGAGCTCATCATGGGCGACCAGGATGGACTCGGGGGGAATTCGGAAAAAGCCGGCCAATGCCGCCACCGCCTGACCGCTGCGGTTCATGTAGGTAGTGGGGATAAGCAGGCGGATGTCTTCACCCTGATGGCTGAACTTGCCGACCAGGCCAAAGTACTTGCGATCGTTGCTGAGCGAGACGCCTTCACGGGCAGCCAGACGCTCAACGAAAAGAGCCCCCGCGTTGTGCCGGGTCTGGTCGTATTCAGGGCCTGGGTTTCCCAGGCCGACGATCAGTTTTACGGCAGTCACGACGGGGGCCTCTTCTTCGACTATGCGAGTGAATTACTCGGCAGCGTCTTCTTCTTTCGGAGCGTCTTCCTTGCTCACGCGCGGAGCGTGAACGTTGGCTACCGGCAGGTCGCTGCCGTGGGCCAGGGCGACCAGCTCAACGCCTTTCGGCAGCTTGAGATCGGTCATGTGCAGAACCTGGCCGACTTCGACGTTGGACATGTCGACTTCGATGAATTCCGGCAGGTCTTGCGGCAGGCAGGAAACTTCGACTTCGTTCAGGTTGTGCAGGATTTCGCCGCCTTGCTGCTTCACGCCTACGGAAGATTCCTGGTTGATGAAGTGCAGGGGAACGGTGGCGGTCAGCTTGTGGCCGGCAACGACGCGAACGAAGTCAGCGTGCAGGACAAAGCTCTTGGCCGGATGGCGCTGCAGTGCTTTGATCAGAACGGATTCGTTCTGGCCGTCGACGTTCAGGTTCAGCACGTGGCTGAAGGAGGCTTCGTTTTCCAGCAGCTTGGCGAAGTCCTTGGCTAGGATGCTGATGGACTGCGGGGCCTTGTCGCCACCGTAGATGACGGCCGGAACCAGGGCGGCGTTACGACGCAGGCGGCGGCTCGCACCTTTCCCCAGGTCGGAACGCACTTGGGCATTCAGAGTGAAATCGTTCATGGTGATTCTCCAGTAGCAACATTACCTGTCGCGCTTGCGACCAGCGCTCGGGCTGTTGGGCAAAAAGCCCCGCACGAGGCGGGGCACATTACGTTCAGTGCGATTCGCGAAGCTTTTCGCTTAGCGGAACATCGCGCTGATCGATTCGGCATTGCTGATGCGGCGAACCGCTTCAGCCACCACTGGCGCGATGTCCAGTTGGCGAATTCGGGTGCAGGACTGTGCGGCAGCCGACAGCGGGATGGTGTTGGTCACCACCAGTTCGTCAAGCACGGAGCCTTCGATGTTCTCGATGGCGCGGCCGGACAGGATCGGGTGCGTGCAGTAGGCGTAGACCTTGGCGGCGCCATGATCCTTCAGCGCCTTGGCTGCATGGCACAGGGTGCCGGCGGTATCGACCATGTCATCGACGAGGATGCAGGTACGGCCTTCGATATCACCGATGATGTGCATCACTTCGGACTGGTTGGCTTTCGGCCGACGCTTGTCGATGATCGCCAGGTCGACGCCGAGGGATTTGGCCACCGCACGGGCGCGGACCACACCACCGATGTCCGGGGAAACGATCATCAGGTTCTCGAAGCGCTGAGCCTGGATGTCGTCGACCAGGACCGGCGAGCCGTAGATGTTGTCCACCGGCATGTCGAAGAAGCCCTGGATCTGATCGGCGTGCAGGTCAACGGTCAGCACACGATTGACGCCAACGACGTCGAGCATGTCGGCCACGACCTTGGCGCTGATCGGTACACGGGCAGAGCGCGGGCGACGATCCTGGCGGGCATAACCGAAGTAGGGGATCACTGCGGTGATGCGCGACGCCGAGGAGCGGCGGAAGGCGTCGGCCAGTACCACCAGTTCCATCAGGTTGTCGTTGGTCGGAGCGCAGGTCGGCTGGATCAGAAATACGTCCTTACCGCGAACGTTCTCGTTGATCTCGACACTGATTTCGCCGTCGGAGAACTTTCCGACGTAGGCATCACCGAGGGGGATATGCAGCTGACGTACGACACGCCGGGCCAGGTCGGGGTTGGCGTTCCCCGTGAAGACCATCATCTTGGACACGCGCAGTACCTGCCTGAGGGTGGGTCCGATGAATAAAAAGCTGTTCAAAAGGCGAGCTTCTGAACAGCTTCAAGTGTATGGCAGGGGCGGCTGGATTCGAACCAACGCATGCCAGGATCAAAACCTGGTGCCTTACCGCTTGGCGACGCCCCTGTAGGGTCAACTTCATTGGTGCTGTTGCAGTCGTACGAACCTTGGGAGGTTATGGCAGGGGCGGCTGGATTCGAACCAACGCATGCCAGGATCAAAACCTGGTGCCTTACCGCTTGGCGACGCCCCTGTATCGTACAACCTGTGTGCTACGCACTCGCTTCCTGCGCCAGTTTTTCAAGGCTTCGGTGCAACATCGAAACGTTACGACCGTGGGCAACGAAACTTGGCAAAGTGTCTGGAAGTTGGCGGCGGACTTTATCAGCCTCGCCTTCGTTTGGGAAGCTCCCAAACACACAAGCTCCAGTGCCAGTCATGCTTGCCGGAACGAATTTGTTCAACAAGCTCAAAGCGTTACGAACTTCTGGATAACGCTTCTCGACTATTGGCTGACAGTCATTATGACCGCCCCCTGCAAGAAGGCTGCGAACTGTAATGGCCGGGGTATTACGTGTCAACTCTGGGTCGGCAAATATTTCCGCTGTACTAACAGAGACTTGCGGCGCGATTACGAGGAACCATGGTTCGGGCAAATCGACCGGTTGCAGGCGCTCGCCAACCCCCTCGGCAAATGCCGCCCGGCCGCGTACGAACACCGGTACGTCGGCGCCCAGGGTCAGCCCCAGCGCGGCCAGTCGGTCTTCGCCCAGGTGCAGTTGCCACAGGTGGTCGAGGCCGAGCAGGGTGGTCGCTGCGTCGGAGCTGCCGCCGCCGATGCCGCCGCCCATGGGCAGACGTTTGAGCAGGGTGATATCTGCGCCGAGTGAGCAGCTGCTGGCACGCTGCAGCAGGCGCGCCGCACGGACGATCAGGTTGCTGTCGTGATCGACGCCCGGCAGTTCGGTATGCAGGCGAATCTCGCCGTCAGCACGCAGGCGGAAGCCGAGTTCGTCGCCATGGTCGAGAAACTGGAAGAGCGTCTGCAGTTCGTGATAGCCGTCTGCGCGGCGGCCGACGATATGCAGCATCAGATTGAGTTTGGCCGGTGCCGGCAGGGTCAACGTCTGCATTCAGCGGCCCAGCTGGCGCGCTTGCCAGTCCTTGACCACCAGGGTGATCTGCAGGTCATGGCCTTGCAGGCGGATGCGCTCGGGCAGCGTGAAGCCGTTGTGGTCGCCGTAGGCCAGGTAGTCGACCTGCCAGCCGTCCTGTTCCAGTCGTGCCAGGCGGCTCTCGCTGTCCAGGCTCAGACGGCTGCGGCTGTCCGGCGCAGGCAAGCCACGCACCCACCAGAGCAGGTGCGACACCGGCAGCTGCCAGCCGAGCTGCGCTTCGACCAGGGCCTCCGGGGATTCGGCTTCGAACCGGCCCTGGCCGGCGACCTCCAGAGACACGGCGTCGGGGCGGCCGGTCAGGCGGGTGGCGCCTCGGCCCAGGGGGCCGGACAGGCGAATGTCGAAGTAGTCCTGACGCTGCAGCCAGAACAGTGTGCCGCTGCCGGATTCCTGCGGTGCGCGAATGCCGATCTTGCCGCTGATCTGCCAGCCATCGACCGTCGCGACCTGGCTGCGATGCTCTTTCCAGGCGGAGGCATTGCCGGGGCCTTCAACCGATTCGCGTGGGCCTAGCCCGGCACAGCCAGCAAGCAGGAGGGCCAGGCAGGGAGCAAGAAGGTTTTTCAACAGGGACATGGGTCAGGGCTTCTCCGATCCGGTCAACCGTTTCAGCGTTTCGCGCAGGATCTGGCTGTCCGGTTGTAGTTTGAGTGCCTTCGACCAGACCGCGCGGGCCTCGCTGTGTTCACCCTGAGCCCAAAGCACCTCGCCCAGGTGCGCGGCGACTTCGTGGTCGGCAAAGCGTTGCAGCGCCTTGCGCAGCAGCGCTTCGGCTTCGGTCAGATTGCCCAGGCGGAAGTTGACCCAGCCGAGGCTGTCGAGGATCGCCGGGTCGTCGGGGTTGAGTTGGTAGGCCTGCTCGATCAGCTGGAGCGCTTCCTTGTGGCGATCAGTACGGTCGGCCAGGGTGTAGCCGAGCGCGTTGAGCGCCATGGCGTTGTCCGGCTCACGCTCGATGATGAAGCGCAGGTCGCGTTCCAGTTGCGCCAGATCGCCGCGCTTCTCGGCGAGCATGGCGCGGGTGTACAGCAGGTTGAGATCGTCCGGGAAATCGGCAAGCGCCTGCTCCACCAGTTGCCAGCCTTGCTCGGTGCGGTCCTGCTCGGAAAGCGCTTCGATCTCGATCAGGTACAGCTGGATGGCGTAGTCAGGCTGCTGCTGGCGTGCGTCGGCCAGTACCGCAGATGCTTCCTGGTCGCGATTGCCGGAATAGAGCAGCTGGCTCTGCAGCAGCTTTGCTGGCAGGTATTCGTTGCCAGGGCCGACTTGAGCTAGCGCGTCGAGCGCCTTGGCGTTCTTGTCCATCGCCTGATAGGCACGGCCAAGATTGAAGTAAGCCGCGTCAACGTGGCTGCCGCGTTCGATCAGCTCTTCCAGGTACACGGTGGCTTCGCGCCAGGCCTCAGCCTCCATGCAGACCAGCGCCATGGAGAAGCGCAGGTCGTCGTCGGTGGGGTGTTGCTGGACCAGGGTGGCGAACTCGCCCATGGCGTCTTCCAGGCGCTCCTGTTCCACCAGAAGGCGTGCATAAGTCAGGCGCAGACGCTTGTCCTCGGGGTGCTGGCGCAGGCTTCGCTCGAGCAGCGGGATCGCTTCGTCGCTGCGTTGCAAGCTGTGCAGCAGGCGTGCTTCGAGCAGGATCGACGGGATCTGCCGCTCCTTGTCCGGCTGCTTCTGCAGCAATGCCAGTGCTTCCTCGCTGCGATCATCCTGTTGCAGCAGCACGGCCTTGCCGAAGGAGAGCTGTGGATTGTCGGGGTGTTTGACCAACAGCTTGTCGAAGCTTTGCAGCAGGCCGGCGCGGGTGTCCGGGTCGGTTTCCGAGGCCGAAAGGGCGAGGAAATCGAAATGAGTGTCGCCCTGGCCCTGCAGAACCTTCTCCATGAACTCGAGCGATTCTTCGTAACGCCCGGCGCGGGCCAGCTGCACGGCTGCGGCGCGCTGCGCGTCGAGACTGTCAGGGGCGTTGCGCGCCCAGATCATTGCGGTATCCAGCGCCGCCTGGTCTGCGCCAAGGTATTCGGCGATACGGAATCCGCGTTCGGCGACGCCGGCGTCCTGTGTCGCATGCGCCTGCTGTACGTAATTGCCCAGGGCAATGTCGAAGCGGTTGCGCTGGCCGGCAAGCTCTGCGACCAGAAGTGCATAGAGGGATTGGCGACTGAACGAGCCGTACTCTGCCGCGTCGCTGGCGGAGCTCTCCTGGGCAGCGTCCTCGACCGGCGGACTGCTTTCGGGGGCTTGCTGCGTGAAGGTCTGGCAGCCGCCGATGAACAGCAGGGCGGCAAGTGCGGCGAGTTTTTTCATAGGGGAAATGTACGGCTGGTGTGCGGTCGCGGCATGATGACACAAGCCGCAGGTCAAGCCCATGGGCCCTGGGAGGCGCGCAGGCCGGTTCGGTAGCTGATTGGCAGTACCAATCGAATCCGACAATCGAGGGCAATGGTTGTTCTCCATCTGACGAAGTAGGAGAATTGCGCGCTCTGTTATCGAATCAGCGATTCTGCATGGCTTTCCTCGCGCTTGGCATTAATCACAAGACCGCTTCGGTGGACGTCCGCGAGCGCGTAGCCTTCACGCCCGACCAGATGGTCGAGGCCTTGCGGCAACTGTGCCGCGTCACTCCGACCCGCGAAGCGGCGATCCTCTCGACCTGCAATCGCAGTGAGCTGTATCTGCAACAGGATCAGGTCGAGGCCGATGCCGTGCTCGCATGGTTGGCCAATTATCACCGTCTCAGCCTCGACGAGCTCAAGGCATGCGCCTATGTGCATGTCGACGATCAGGCCGTGCGCCACATGATGCGCGTTGCCTCCGGGCTCGACTCGCTGGTGCTGGGCGAACCGCAGATTCTCGGGCAGATGAAGTCGGCCTATGCGGTCGCCCGTGAGGCCGGCAGCGTCGGGCCTCTGCTTGGCCGGTTGTTTCAGGCCACCTTCAGCACTGCGAAGACCGTGCGCACCGACACCGCCATCGGCGAGAACCCGGTTTCGGTGGCGTTTGCCGCGGTCAGTCTGGCGCGGCAGATCTTCAGCAATCTGCAACGCAGCCAGGCCCTGCTGATCGGCGCCGGTGAGACCATCACCCTGGTCGCGCGCCATCTGCACGAGCAGGGCGTGAAGAAGATCGTGGTCGCCAACCGCACGCTTGAGCGGGCCAGCGCGCTGGCCGCCGAGCTAGGGGCGCAGGCGATCCTGCTTGCCGATATCCCGGACGAGTTGCACAACAGCGACATCGTCATCAGCTCCACCGCCAGCCAGTTGCCGATTCTCGGCAAGGGCGCGGTCGAACAGGCGTTGAAGCGACGCAAGCACAAGCCGATGTTCATGGTCGATATCGCCGTGCCGCGGGACATCGAATCGCAGGTCGGCGAGCTGGACGACGTCTATCTGTACACGGTCGACGATCTGCATGAGGTGGTTGCGGAGAACCTCAAGAGTCGCCAGGGCGCGGCCCAGGCCGCCGAGGAGTTGGTCGCGGCCGGCACCGAGGACTTCATGCAGCGCCTGCGCGAACTGGCCGCGGTGGACGTGCTCAAGGCCTACCGGCAGCACGCCGAGCGCATTCGCGACGACGAGCTGAGCAAGGCTCAGCGTCTGCTGGCCAATGGGGGCAGCGCCGAGGAGGTTCTCGTTCAGCTCGCCCGTGGCCTGACCAACAAACTGCTGCATGCACCCAGCGTGCAACTGAAGAAACTCTCCGCCGAGGGCCGCGTCGAGGCGCTGAGCATGGCCCAGGAACTCTTCGCCCTGCACGAGGGCACGGAAAAACCATGAAAGCTTCGCTGCTGAACAAGCTGGACATCCTGCAGGACCGTTTCGAAGAACTCACCGCACTGCTCGGCGACGCCGAAGTCATCAGCGATCAAAGCCGTTTTCGCGCCTATTCCCGCGAGTACGCCGAAGTCGAGCCGGTGATCGTCGCCTATCGGCAGCTGTGCAAGGTTCAGCAGGATCTCGAGGGCGCTCAGGCGCTGCTCAAGGACAGTGATCCCGACATGCGCGAGATGGCCGAGGAGGAGGTTGCCGAAGCTAAGGCCCAGCTCGAGACGCTGGAAGCCAACCTGCAGCGCATGCTGCTGCCCAAGGATCCCAACGACGGGCGCAACGTGTTCCTCGAGATCCGCGCCGGCACTGGCGGCGACGAGGCGGCGATCTTTGCCGGCGATCTGTTCCGCATGTATTCGCGTTATGCCGAGAAGCAGGGCTGGCGTGTGGAGATCCTCTCCGAGAGCGAAGGCGAGCACGGCGGCTACAAGGAAGTGATTTCCCGCGTCGAGGGCGACAACGTCTACGCCAAGCTCAAGTTCGAATCCGGCGCGCACCGCGTGCAGCGCGTGCCGGAGACCGAATCCCAGGGACGCATTCACACCTCCGCCTGCACCGTGGCGGTGTTACCGGAGCCGGATGAGCAGGCGGCGGTGGAGATCAATCCGGCCGAGCTGCGTATCGACACCTATCGCTCCTCCGGCGCCGGCGGTCAGCACGTCAACAAGACCGACTCAGCGATTCGTATCACGCACCTGCCCACTGGCATTGTGGTCGAGTGTCAGGAAGAGCGTTCGCAGCACAAGAACCGCGCCAAGGCCATGGCCTGGCTCGCCGCCAAGCTGCAGGACCGCCAGGACGCCGCGGCGCACAAGGAAATCTCCGAGACGCGCAAGTTGCTGGTCGGCTCCGGGGATCGCTCCGAACGTATCCGTACCTACAATTTCCCCCAAGGCCGGGTCACCGACCATCGCGTCAACCTGACGCTGTATTCGCTCAACGAAGTGATCGGCGGCGCCGTGGAGCAGGTCATCGAGCCGCTGTTGCAGGAATACCAGGCCGACCAGCTGGCCGCGCTGGGCGACTGATCCTTTTCGCTGCGCACCGCGCTAAGAGCACCTCATGCCAACCATCGAGTCCCTGCTGCAAAGTGCCGATCTGCCGGACTCGCCGAGCGCCAGGCTGGATGCCGAATGGTTGCTCGCGGCCGCCCTGAACAAGTCGACCAGCTATCTGCGCACCTGGCCGGAGCGCGAGGTGCCGGCAGAGTGTGCCGAGCGCTTTGCTGCTGATCTCGCACGGAGGCGTCAGGGTGAACCGGTCGCCTACATTCTCGGGCGCCAGGGCTTCTGGAGTCTGGAACTTGAAGTGGCAGCGGATACGCTGATCCCCCGGCCTGACACCGAACTGCTGGTGGAGACCGCGCTGCAACTGCTCTCCGCTGCACCGGCCCGGGTGCTCGATCTGGGCACCGGCACCGGCGCGATTGCGCTGGCTCTGGCGACCGAGCGGCCGGCGTGGCAGGTCTGCGGTGTGGACCGTATCGAGGCGGCCGTGAGGCTGGCTGAGCGCAACCGGCTGCGGCTCGGACTGCACAACGCTACTTTTACCTTGAGCGATTGGTTTGCCGGGCTGAGCGGTCAGCGGTTCCAGATGATCGCCAGCAACCCACCCTATATTCCAGCCAGCGATCCGCACCTGCTGCAGGGCGATGTCCGCTTCGAGCCGCAGAGTGCGCTGATCGCGGGTGCGGATGGCCTGGACGACATCCGCACGATCATCGCCCAGGCGGCGGCGCACCTGCAGTCGGGTGGCTGGTTGCTGCTGGAGCACGGTTACGATCAGGCTGAGGCGGTGCGCATGCTTTTGCTTTCCCGCGGTTTCGAGGATGTGCAAAGCCGGCTCGATCTGGGTGGGCATGAGCGCATCAGCCTTGGTCGCCTGCCATGATTGCGTTTTGTGAGGTGCTTGGATGCTGAGTGACGAAGAGCTGCTGCGCTACAGCCGGCAGATCCTGCTCAAGCAGGTCGATATCGACGGCCAGTTGCGCCTCAAACAGAGTCGCGTGCTGATCGTCGGGCTTGGCGGGTTGGGCTCGCCGGTAGCGCTCTATCTGGCGGCCGCTGGTGTCGGTGAGCTGCACCTGGCCGACTTCGATACGCTGGATCTGACCAATCTGCAACGGCAGATCGCTCACGACACACCCTCGCTTGGCCTGCACAAGGTCGACTCGGCCATGGCCCGGCTGGGTGCGCTGAACCCCCATGTACAGCTGGTGCCGTATCGCAGCGGGTTGGACGCCGATTCCCTGGATGCGGCAGTGGAGCGGGTCGATCTGGTGCTCGATTGCACGGACAACTTCGGCATTCGCGAAGCGGTGAACGCCGCATGCGTGAAAGCGAAAAAGCCGCTGGTCAGCGGCGCGGCGATCCGTCTTGAGGGGCAGCTTTCGGTGTTCGATCCGCGAGTCGAAACGAGCCCCTGCTACCACTGCCTCTATGGGCACGGTAGCGAAGCCGAGCTGACCTGCAGCGAAGCCGGTGTAGTGGGGCCGCTGGTGGGCATGGTTGGCAGCCTGCAGGCGTTGGAAGCGCTCAAGCTGCTGGTTGGCTTCGGCGAGCCGCTGATTGGTCGACTGTTACTGATCGATGCGCTGTCCAGTCGCTTCCGTGAGTTGCGGGTCAAGCGCGATCCACATTGTGCGGTGTGTGGCGCAAGCCATGGCTGACTGCGCAGCACCGGTCGGCGTCTTCGACTCCGGAGTAGGCGGGCTCTCGGTGCTGCGTGAGATCCGGCAGCGCCTGCCGCATGAGTCGCTGCTCTATCTCGCTGACAGCGCCCATGTCCCCTATGGCGAAAAGAGCCCGGACTACATCCGTGAGCGCTGCCGTGTCATTGCGGACTTTTTTGTCGAGAAGGGCGCGAAGGCGCTGGTGGTGGCCTGCAATACCGCGACCGCCGCTGGCGTCACCGAATTGCGCGAGCTGTATCCGCAATTGCCGATCATCGCCATGGAGCCTGCCGTCAAGCCTGCCGCCCAGGCCACGCGGAGTGGCGTCGTCGGCGTGCTGGCGACCACCGGAACGCTGAAGAGCGCCCGCTTTGCCGCGTTGCTTGATCGCTTTGCCGCAGATGTACGGGTGATCACTCAGCCGTGCCCCGGCTTGGTCGAGCGCATCGAGGCAGGCGATCTGAACAGTGCCGGAACGCGCGCCATGCTGATGGCGTGGGTCGGGCCGCTGCTGGCACAAGGCTGCGACACGCTGATTCTGGGTTGCACGCATTACCCCTTTATAAGGCCGCTGCTCAGCGAGCTACTGCCTGGAAACGTCCGCCTGATTGATACTGGGGCAGCCGTCGCGCGACACTTGCGCGATCTGCTGGCAGAGCGCCATCTACTCGCCAGCGGGGTGGCTTCCGAGCGTTTCTATTGCAGCGGCGATCCGCGGCGAATGGCCAGCGTGTTGCCTATACTTTGGGGCGAAAACGCGAAAGTCGAGTTTTTTCCCCGATAGGAACTCCAAGCGCAGCGGGGTTTCTCAAATATGCTGGCACCAAAAAACCAAACAAATGCAGTGTTTGATAAGGAAGTTCTCATGAAAAAACTGTTCTCCCTGGCTGCAGTGGCGGCACTCTCTGTAGGTTCGATGGCGGCTGCCCACGCCGTAGACTTTACCGTTGCGGTCGGCCAGACGGACGAGTCGACCATGACCTATCGCCTGGGTGCGCAATTCGATTTCGGTACCAGCTGGTTCCAGACCAGCGTGGGCCGACTGACCGGCTACTGGGATGCTGGTTATACCTACTGGGAGGGCGACGAATCGTCGAGCAATCACAGCATCTCGCTGGCCCCGGTCTTCGTCTACGAGTTCGCTGGTGAATCGGTGAAACCTTATGTCGAGGCAGGCATCGGTGTCGCGGCATTCGAGAACACCGAGGTCGAGGGCAACGGTCTCGGTTCGTCTTTCCAGTTCGAGGATCGGATCGGTGCGGGCCTGCGCTTCGCCGGTGGCCACGAAGTGGGCGTGCGCGCAATCCACTATTCCAACGCCGGCATCAAGAAGCCGAACGATGGTGTCGAAAGCTACGCCCTGCATTACCGCATGGCGTTCTAAGCGAGTTTTCTCTAGGTGCTGCAGGGCGTTTCGCCAGCCCTGCACTGCCAATAGCGTTCAGCCATATGCCGTGGCGCTGCCCTTGCGCTCTTCGTGGCAATCCTCTGATCCCAGTTCGAACTCCCTGCAGATCAATGGCCGGTTTTCGTAGATCGTGCAGCGCATGCTGTCCCGATCAAGCGCCGCGCACCAGCCGTCCTCCAGGCGCAGCATGACTTCGCCGCCCCAGCTATCGGTGTCGATATAGCGCCGGGGAACGCCGGTATCGCTGAACAGCAACACTTCGAGTCGACAGCAGCAGGCCGCGCAGGTGGTGCAGCTCACGCTGGTGTCTTCGAGTTGTTGGTGGGGAATGGTCGAATCGTTCACCGCGCCAGTCTAGTCGATGCGCCCGACCGGGCGTCCACTCGGAGCGCCGAGTGGTGG
>Ga0209232_1000766_pt1 | contig 18609 bp, 13 predicted proteins | sample ETNvirenome_2_60_FD_184066 | JGI IMG/M metagenome (GOLD analysis project Ga0209232, IMG submission 184066) | Marine viral communities from the Pacific Ocean - ETNP_2_60 (SPAdes) (version 2) | ecosystem: Environmental > Aquatic > Marine > Oceanic | place: Pacific Ocean | collected 2013-06-22
AATGAGGAATAAATCTAAGTGGATTAAATATTAAATATGGCTGAAATTAAAAATAGTTTCTTAAAGTCCAAGATGAATAAAGACTTGGATGATAGACTAGTACCTAATGGTGAATATCGTGATGCGCAGAATATATCTGTAGGTAAATCAGAAGCTGATGATATTGGTGCTTTAGAAAATGTACTAGGTAACGAATTAGTTATATTAACTGATTTAGGTAATGCTAATTTAAAAATTATTGGTTATTGTGCTGATGATAATAATGAAATTTTATATTTATTTTTAACAGATAATACTAATCATTATATATATCAATATAAACCTAATGCTCAACCTGTTGAATATAATCTTTTAGTAAGTGGTTCTTTTTTAAATTTTAACACAGAAAATCTTATAACTGGAATAAATTTAGTTGAAGATTTATTGTTTTGGACAGATAATTTAAATCAACCTAGAAAAATAAATGTAAAAACAGCTAAAGAAAACTCAGGTTATTATACCCAAGAAAGTCATATATCTGTAGCTAAATACAACCCTTATCAACCTTTAGAAGTTATGAAAAAGGTTGAGGTTACAGGAGCAACATCTAGTGGTACAGCTATTACACTAGCCCAAGCTGATGCTAGTATTACTAAAGGCATGTTGGTCGTTAGTAAATTAGGTGCTAATGGTCAAGCTGGAATTGCCGCAGATGAATATATATATGTTACTAATAATTCAGGCACTACGGTGACTGTTAACACAGCTCCTGGAACAGCAGTTTTAGCAGCTGATACAGTTATTTTTGTAGAAACAACAATGACGGGTGAAAATATATCACCTTTTTTTAATAATGTTCAAATGCCTGGAACTCCTAACTGGCCTGGTGATCCAGACTTTTTAGAAGATAAATTTGTAAGATTTAGTTACAGGTTTCAATTTGATGATAAAGAGTATTCTTTAATGGCACCATTTAGTCAACCTGTTTTTATACCTAAACAAAAAGGTTATTTTATGGGTAGTGGTGGCGCAACAAACCCAGCTACACCTACTGATGAAAACGATGCTTACATTAGTACTATAGTAGAGTTTATGGAAAATGGTGTTCAAAACGTAGAGTTAGTAATACCTTTACCTGATACATGTAGTAATATAGGTGTACAAACAACCTCTACTTATAAAATAAAAAATTTAGATGTATTATTTAAAGAATCAGATTCTAGAGCTGTTAAAGTTGTAGATACAATTGATATAAGTGCTATTGCCGGAGATTTAGATTCATATACTTATAATTATATATCTTCTAAACCATATAAAACTTTACCTGAAAGACAAACTGTAAGAGTTTATGATAGAGTACCAGTAAGAGCTTTATCCCAAGAAGTTTCAGGTAATAGAGTTATGTATGGTAATTTTCAAAGTCAACACACTCCTCCTTCAACTATAGATTATCAAGTTGGTGCAAACGAAAAAAGCGCACCATTAACTGGAGATCCAGTAACACCTTTTTACAATTGGGTTGAATATCCTAACCACACGTTAAAACAAAATAGAAATTATCAAGTTGGTTTTATATTAGCTGATAAATTTGGTAGACAATCAAGTGTTATATTATCTTCTAATGATACATATACGGCTTCGGGTAATGTTAATTATGGAGGTTCAACTATTTACCATCCATATAAAGAGTCAACTAGTGATTTAAAAAAATGGTGGGGTGATGCTTTAAAAGTTTTAATAAATGAAAAAATAGAAAGCAATCCAGTAAACGCTGGTGAACCTGGTCTATATGCTGTACCTATACAAACAGGTTTTAATATTACAGGAACACCTGCTATTACAAATACAACATATACTTTTGTTTTAGCTGATCCTGCAATTACAACAGGTTTACCTGTAACTAATTCATATTTAAGAGGTGAATACACTGATTTTGTAAAAGTTACTAACAGAACAGGAGCAGGAACAGCTTTAAATCCATATATAGTTACAACAGATGGAAGAGTTAATGAATTTTTATATTCAGAAACAACAAACAATCCTGATATAAAATTTGCATATACTTTACCCAATCCTTTAGGTTGGTATTCCTATAAAATAGTGGTAAAACAACAAGAACAAGATTATTATAATGTTTATCTACCTGGTATTGTAAAAGGTTATCCTGATCAAACAGGTGTAACTACAAAAATAGAGTTTCCTGTAACACCTACAGGATCATTTATATCTAATACAGTACTTATAAATGATAATATTAACAAAATTCCAAGAGATTTAAATGAGGTAGGGCCAGAACAAAAACAATTTAGAAGTTCAGTAAGATTATTTGGTAGAGTAGAAAATACAATGGTTACTAACACCGCTTCTAATATTCAATATTTTCCAGGTGTTTTATCTGATACAGCTATAACAATAGCCGCAGCAACTGATGCTAATATGGCTTATGAAATTTTAGGTGATGGAACAAATACAAGCATTTTTTCAGGATTAAGTGCTAGAGGTCAAGCAAGCATGTATCAGTTAGATTCTAATCCTTTGATTGCTAGATTATCAACCTCTAAAGATATAGGTGCCATTTCTGATAACACAACCAATAGTATGGTGCCGTTTTTAGCTATATATGAAACTGAACCGGTAGATTCAGCTTTACAGTTATTTTATGAAAGTTCTACTGTTGGATTAATAGCAGATTTAAATGCTGATGTAGACACTGGTTTTGATGGGGTCGCAGGATTAGAAGCTTTATCTTATACTCAAGATGAAAATGATGCTACTAATACGGCTATTACAAATGTGTTTAGACCTGAAAATAATTTAGGTGCCGCATTTAATAACACAGCTATTGAAACTGGATATCCTAAACTACTTAGTGTTGTTGATGGTACTGGTGCTTCTAGAGTTAGTGGTGCTGGAATAGTAAATGCTCCTGCTGCTGGTGATCAATTTAAAATAGTAACGTCCGGTAATGGATATAAAATACATACAAACGTTGATACTTTTGTTTTTGGATCTGATGGATCTACGAAAGAGGTTTATACATTTACTATGCAGTGGAAAGTTCAAGCAACTGGTGATATAAGTAGCACAACATCAACAGGTTCATTAACAAATATAGTACCAGAATTTACAGTTGGTGCAAGTTTTCCTGATGTTTCAGTTAGCGTAGCTGATACGGTTGTTGTAACTAGAGGAGGTAATAACGGCTCTGCTACAAATAATACATCGGGATTAAAATATAGTATTGTATCTGGTAATAATAATAATTATTTTTCAATTAATTCTAGTACAGGTGCAATAACAAAAACTAATACTACACCTGCTGGTTCCTATACTTTAGGTATAAAACTTGAAGATGCTGTTGATGGTACAGGCACTCCACAAACTGGAAGTTTAAGTGTAACGCAAAGTCAAGTTGTAAATGTAGGCGCAACAGCAGTTAATTCAGGTGTTATATCAAATTGTTATGCAACAAGATCAGTAAATCTACCTGGTACTAATCAAATAACTGCACCTTACACAGGAACACCAGTAACGGGGGTTTGGTATTTGTCAAACAGTACTTTAACACCTGGTGATTTACCAATTGCCCCTACTACACCTAATACAAATGAATCAAACTTTTTACATAAATTAGGTTCTGCTTTAAGTCAAGGTACTGTTGTGTTTTCATGTAATATGTTTCAGAATTTTTTAAATAACGATGGTGGGATGTTAGCTTGGTCAGCAAGCGCTACAGTATGGAAAATATGGTATAGAGATCCAAATGGTAGTAACACTTGGAATCCAAGAGCAGATGTTAATAATGATAATATGAGTGCGCCTGGTGTTTCGGCAGCAATACAAAATGGTAGTTTTGGAAATCCAAAATATGCACAAGCTGCTTTTGCTTTTGATGTACCTGGTGAATATTGTATCGCTGCTATTGATGCGGAAACAAGTACAGCTAATGCAGCCTCAGATGCTTTAGTTTGTTGGGTAAATTCAAATGACTTAAATTATAGTACTTGTGTTGTAGAGAATGGTCAAAATGTAACTGATGGTAACTCACCAAAGCGTTATGAATTTGATTTAGGATCAGGTTCAGCGTCATTTAGTTGTACTACCACTGGTAACACACCAAAATATGCACCACATCCTTATGGGCAATATGTTGATAAATTTTATAATAACACATCATTAACTCAAGTATTTACACCTACTTCAGCAGAATACTATTCATTTACTACAGATGTAGCTACAGAACCATTCTCTAGTATAAGATTTACTGCTAAATATGATACTGCTGGAGCTAAAATAAGTCCTAATTTAATAGGTGATCCATGTAATGATCAATACGCTAGAGCATGTACAGGAACTTTAACAACATGCGGGCATCCTGTTATTGGCGGAGTTGGATGGTAATAATTTAAAAAAACAAGTGATATTAAAAGAATATGGCAGCTACTCTAGAACTTAAATATTTTAACTCATATTGGTTGAAGAAAATTAAAACATTAGTAGATGCTAACACAACTAGTGGACCTGCTGTTCCAGCATCTCCATACAATGATGTTCCTAGAATTTATTCTAATACAAATCCTAGTGACTGGTATATAGAAGAAGCTAGAATTAGAGGAGGTTATAATAATACCATTACTGATTTAGGTGTTAAAGCTCACATTGTAGAAGATAATCCTAATAATCAAAATAGGTTTAACACCATAATATATTCAGGTGTATTTAATTCTAGAACAGGTGTTAATCAAACAAATGAATTTTCAGTAGGTGAAGATATAACGAGATCAGTAGATCCTGCACATGGTAGTATACAAAAATTATATGCAGAAGATACTAATTTAATAATTTTCCAAGAAGACAAAATAAATAGAGCATTAATAGATAAAGACGCTATATATTCTGCAGAAGGTAATGCATCTATAACTAGTGCTAATGTTGTCATAGGTCAAATAGTTCCTTATCAAGGAGAATATGGTATATCAACTGATCCTGCAAGTTTTGCTATATATGGTTATAGAAAATACTTTACAGATAGAAAAAGAGGTTGTGTGCTTAGATTATCATCAGCTGGTGAAATTGTAGAGATATCCGGTTATGGTATGCATGATTTCTTTAGAGATAATCTAACTTCTACAGCAACCAACAAAATTGTAGGTGGTTGGGATATGCACACTAAAAACTATATCTTATCTATACAAACATCAAGTACGAGCTTTGTTGGTCAAACAGGTGGATCTATAACACCAGTGGGCACAGACATAACATTAACTTTAAATGCGGCTAATACAGATGTAAAAGCTGGTATGTATATTTATCAATACACATTAAGTGGACAAGTAGTGGGTGAATTACTCGGTAGAGTTAGATCTGTTGTTTCCTCTGGTAATCCATCTTCGTTTAAATGTGATATTACTAATCAAATAGCAGCTTCAGCAACAATAGCTTTTCAAGATAAAAATTATGAAACTTTATCATTTGATGAAAGTGTACAAGGTTGGACTAGTTTATTAACATATAAACCATCTTGGATGTTTAGTTTATCATCTACGTTTTTTACAACTAATAGCGGTAAATTATATCAACACTATGGGTCTGCACATTATTGTGAGTTTTATGATTTAGTAGAAGATTCAGATGTTACAGTGGTTTTAAATGCTAAACCGTCAACGGTTAAAGTATTTCAAACAATAAATTATGAAGGTAGTGGGGATTGGACAGTAAGTTCTCTTGCTGCAAGTTCAGGAGATATAGGACAAGTTCCAATATCAAAATACATATTACCTACATCTTTAACAGATTTTTCAAATGAACTATTTACTAACAGTTTTAAAAGAAAAGAAAATAAATATTTTGCAAACATACTTAATAACTCTTCGGCAACATCAGGCGAAGTAATATTTGGTAACAACATGACTGGTATTAAAGGATTTTTTAGTACAGTTAAGTTTAGTTTAAGTAATGTAGCAAATCAAAGAAAAGAATTATTCGCTGTTTCATCAGAGACAGTTGAATCATCATATTAATAAAATAAATTATGGGATTATTTAGCGCAATAGGGGGTATATTTGGTGGGTTTGCCCAGAAAGCGGCAGCAAAGCGAGCACAAAGAAGAGCCGCAGCTGATAGAAGAAAATCTACCGCAGAGCTAAAAGCTTTAGAAAATAGTCGTCAAGCTGTTATTAACCCTTATGAAAATACAAAAGATTTAAGTTCATTAGCAAAAGACTTATCTGGAAAGTTAAGCAACCCATTTGCTAGTTTAGGTGTATCTACGGCTGCTGCAGATATGCAAGCTGAACAAACAGATATTGCTTTAGCAAATACATTAGATACTTTAAGAGCTACAGGCGCAAGTGCTGGTGGTGCAACTGCTTTAGCACAAGCTGCTTTACAAAGTAAAAAAGGGGTGGCTGCAAGTATAGAACAACAAGAAGCTCAAAATGAAAAAATGAGAGCTCAAGGTCAACAACAATTAGAAAGAATGCAACTTGCTGAAGGTCAACGTATACAAGGTGTACAAATATCTGAAGGACAAAGAGTTCAAGGTGCTGATGCTGCAGGTAAAGCATTTATGTTTAACGCTAAAGAAAGAAGAGAAAGTGGTAAAATCAATTACGTAAGAGGTCAAAAAGACCTTGCTAAAAGCAGGGAACTCAGTGCTGCTCAAGCTAAAGCAAACTCTATATCAAACACTTGGAGCTCTGTGGGTGAATTAGGTGATGCTGTTGCTGGAACTTAATAAAATTTAAAACATGGGATTAAAAGAAAAACTTTTAGAAAATAAACGCCTTAACGAAGAGAACCAATTTAAGGTTGCACAACAACAGTCTCAATTAAGTTATGAGTTAGGTTATAATGATAGTTTAGATCAAGATGTTGACTACGCAAAATTATATGATCCTTTTATTAAAATGTATGCTGATATACAATTAAATTTACAAAATAATACAAGTGAAAACCCTAGTTTTGATCGTAAATATTCGGAAAGTATTGTTAACAGCGTTAGTGTAATACAAAGCGCATTAGAAAATATTTATTCTAATGTAGAAATATGGACACCTGCAGTTCAAAAAGCTGGAATGATGGGTGGTATAGATCTTATGGGTACACCTCAAAGTAGATATAGAGCAATGAATATTTTTGCAGATGATTTAAAAGGTGTTATCGATATTGTAGCAGATAATGGCGATATAAATAGATTAGCTTATGATTTGTATGACGATCTAGGTTTTGTAGAAAGAATATATTTAAATAAACTAAACAAACTTTCTGAGTCTCAAGACATGTTTGTGTCTATACCGGATACTGGCCAACAAAATATGGATTTTAAATTATTAAGTTCAGAAATATTTGAACAAGAAGAAGTAGGTGAAAATCCCGTATTAACAGGAGGTGTTACAGAAAACTATAGAAAAAAAGATAAAAATGGAGAATTAAAAATTAAACAAAAAGATGTTGGTGGTGATATGGTTCAAGATTTTTACACAGTAGATAAAGAAGCTATCGGAAACAGCATGCAGTTTAATACTGAAATGGATAAAATATCTGCTGGATTATTAGGAAGTTATGAGGGTTATGATGAAGTAGTTGCGTTTAATAATAATATATTAGCAACAGTTACAGATCATTATTTAAAACCAGCAAGAGCTTTAAATAAACAACAAGAAAAAAGATTTCAAGAAGATTATAAAAATTGGTTTTTAGAAAAAGAAATAGGTGTAGAATTTCCCTTAGGTGATCCAAAACCTAAAAATCAAAAAGAAGAAGGTGGAGAAGAAGTAGTTGAAGAACAAGTAGACGAATTTGCAGAGTTTGCTGAAAATTAAATATTAATATATGCCTCGGTATTCTATAAACGGTAAAACGTATAATATTCCTGATGATAAAGTAGAAGATTTTTTAAGTAAAAATCCTAAAGCTTTATTAGTTCAAGACGAGCCCGCGATTACTGATGTTAGTAATGAAGAGTTTATGAACATGAGTCAAGATGATATGACAAAATCTGTTCAACTACAAAAAGAAAAAATTTTTACTCCTAATTATTATGAAGAAACAGTAGATGATTCAATACAGGTAGAACAACCAGAGCAAGAAGAATTTGAAGTCTATAAAAAAGAAAATATAAAAGTAGATAGAAAAGCTTTATACGGAGATAGCTATGATGAGTTTAATGAAATAATGAATATTGTTACAAACAATAATTTAGGGTTTAATGAAAAAGAATTAGAACAACTAAATGAAGATGCTAGTGGTTTATTTGGTGAAGAGATTGATGGGGCAATAGAACAACCTAATTTAAACCCAAATAATTTAATGACGCAAGAACAGTTTGATTTAATAGGTGAAGGAACCTCTAAAGCAACAGGTTTTGATTTTTTTGGTGTTAAAGAATGGTTTTTAACTAAACTTACCGAGTCAACTGCAAGAGATAAAGATCCAAGTAAAGTTTTAGATGAACCAACTCAGCAAAAAATCACAACTGTTTTGGATTATAAAAAACAAGCACTAAATTATTTAAAAGAACAGGGTTTAGAATCTCCATCTGAAACAGAAATATTAAAAGCAGCTAAACAATTGTATGTTGATGATAAAAAAGAAGATGAATTTAATAGAGAATTAGAAGAATATATTGAAGATCTAGATGGTAAAAGAAATATATTTACCTTTGCAAAAGGTGATGAACAAAATAGACTTGCTCAAATTGCTAAAATAGCTAAAAGTACATTAGATAATAAATCAAAAGTTTTATTAGCTAGGTCGGAATCATTAATAGGTTTTACAAATGACAAAGGGGAATTTGTACCAGGTGAATTACAAAAGGTAAACGAAGAACTTGAAAAACTACTTCAAACAGAGTATAAAACACCTGAAGAACAAGCTGCTGCAAGAGAAAAAGCTCTTATACTAAACAAAGAAAGAAATAATTTATTAAGACAGTACGATAGGATAAATGAAGAACAAAAAGTTTTAATAGAAGATGATGAACAATTAGGACAATTTGCAGATCAAATAGGGAGAAACTTTAACTGGATGCCTAATTTAGGTGGTAAAACATTAGTAGCTCTTACAGATCTTGGCATGAATTTAGAAGAGGTTATACATAGGTTTAATCCTAAAACCTTACTACAAAATCAAATTCTAGCAAACAAAGAAAAGATGCCAGATTGGGCTGTAGGTCTTGCTCAATTAAGAAAAAATGATAGAGATAAAGTTCTTTCTAAATACGATGCTTGGAAAAATAACATTACAGGTAGTTTAGCAGAGCCACAAAATTTTGCAGAGAATAAAACTATTGAGGATTGGGTAGAATGGGGTGTAGATACTATTGCAACACAAGGACCACAAACGGCTTTAATGATAGCTGCTCCAGCTTCTTCTCTTTATATTATTAGCGCTTCTTCAACTGGAAGTAAATTTAAAGAAATGCAAAGGGAAATAGATTTAGGTATGGAAGATTATTCTCCATGGCAAATATATACTACTTCAACTATTACTGGTTTGGCAGAAGGTCTTTCAGAAAAAGTAACATTAGGCCAATTAAAAAGAGTTAAATTAGGTATACAGGCTACTAATAGAGCTAAAAGCGGTGTAGTAAGACAATTAAAAGATAATTTTTTTAATATAAGATCTTTAAAAGCTGGTATTTATGATCCAATAGAAGAAGGTGCAACAGAAGTTTTATCTCAAATAACTGGTAATTTAGCAGATAAATTTATAGCTGGAAAAGAAGATGTTAACATATATGATGGGGTGAAAGAATCATTTGTTTCTGGTGTATTCATGAGTGGATTAGTTTATAAATCTCCTTATGTAGCTAATTTAGTTAGCGCTCCATTTAGAACTACAACTTTAGATACTAAATTTAATAATAATGCTAGACAAATAATTCAACTTTCTAATCAACTAGATACTAAAAATTTAGATACTAAAACAAAAGATATATTAGAATCTAAAATAACAGAATTAGTTAAAGCTAATTCAGAGATTAAAGTAAATCAATCTTTAGCTATTGATTATTTAACTAAACCTCAACAAGATAATTTAGTAAGTTTATATCAACAAGAAGTTCAAAATACTAGACTTATAAATCAGTTTCAAAATGATCCAGCTTTAAAAAATAGTAAAGACGCAAAAGCTCAGATAGTTCAATTAAAAACTGAAAACGGTATAATACAAAAACAAAGAGGAGAAATAATGGCTCCAGCTATACAAAAAAGATTAGATAGTGACATGTCTTTTGCTGAAGCTACTGCACAAAAATTAAATTTACCTGAAATAAAGAGCTTAAGTACAGCTCAAATAACTAAAGAATTTGGAACTACACTAGCAAATAAAGATGGATTTTTTAATAAATCTACAGGTGAAATTGTTATAAACCCAGAAGTTGCAGCTAAAACAGAAGCGGTAACAGTTGGTAGTCACGAAGTTTTACATGGTATATTAAATCAAACCTTAAACACAACAACACCAGAAGGTTTACAACAAGCTCAAACTGTTGTACAAGATTTTAGAAAACAATTATCACCAGAGCAAAACGCTATATTAGATCAAAAATTACAAAGTTATAGCCTTGAGTATTTACAAAGAAACCCAGATGAAGTATTAACTCAATTTTCAGACGGTATTCTTAAAAATGAAATTAAATTTGAAGAAAGTATATTTACTAAAATTGGTAATGCAATTACCCCTATTCTTAGAAAATTTGGTTTTAGTAAAATAAAATTTAACACTGGTAAAGATGTATATAGCTTTTTAAAAGATTATACTAAAAGTGTAAAACAAGGACAAATAAGTCAAGATATAGTTAGTGCGGTTAAAGATGTATCTCCTACTATAGATCCTAAATCTGGTGTTGCTTATTCAACAGGTATTGACACCAACACAGTTGTAGATAATTTAGCTAAAAAAGGTTTAGAAGTATCTGAAAAGCAAATAAATGATATGGTAGGTAAAATTGCATCAAGAGCAACTACTAAATTTTGGTCTAGAATGAGCGCATCTAATAAAAATATTGTACCTAAACAATTATACAAAGACAGTGCTAAAAATTTGCTACTCGAAATAGCAAATGGTTACAGAAAAGAAATATCTAAAAACACAGGTAAACAAGTTACCTTTGACGCATACATGGCTAACACTGGTATGCAAAGATTAAACAGTCTTGCTGCAGATTTAGGTACTAAACAAAAAGATGATAAAAGCTTAAGTGATGAAGCAACGCTAAGAAAAGTAGAACAGCAACAGACAGCTCAAGAAACATCGACTGTTAAACCAGAGGTTAAACCTACTATAGATGTAATGAGTTTTGCTAATAGAATAAATCCTTCTATAAATACAAAAGCTTTTGAAAAAGAATTTACAGATGCCGTTATTAAAAATGCAAAAGATAAAGGAATAAATTTAAATGATCCTAATTTAACCGTTACGCAATTACAGTCTATTACACCTTATAATGTTTTAGCAAAAGCACTAAATATTCCAACAAATAAAATATCTAATCCTAAAGATAATTTAGGTAAATCAGAATCATTAAAAGTACAAAAAGCTTTACTACAAGCAAGAACATTTGTTAAAAACGTAGTTTTAAGTAAAGCAAATAAAGATGTACAACAAGTTGCTTCAAAAAAGAAAGGTGGTAAACCTGTTAAAATTGGCGGTGAAACTTTAAAATTAGGTACAAATATATTAAATACGTTTTTTAATCCACCTAAAAGAGTTGGTAATAATAACGTAAGAACACCTAAAAAGTTTGACAATAAAGTATACGAACAGTCTATAGGTATTAAAGATGGTAAGGTAGATCCTAATTATAAGCCAAGAGATGCTGAATCTCAAGTTATGAAAGGTTTAGTTAAAGGTATTGCAGAGCAAATGACTAATAGAGCAATAGCTAGACAACCTGATGTTACTGCAGAAGTACAAGCGAATTTAGACAGAGGTAAAAGCGATTTAGTATATAGTGCTAGTAAATTAATAAAAGATCCAAAGCTACAAGAAATTAGAAAAAAATTAAAAATAAATGGAGCAACTATAACAAAAGTAGTAGAAAATGCTATGATTAAAGCTGCTCAAGACACTGAGTTTTTAGGTAATAATTCTGAAATGGTTAATGAGTTATTAGATATAGCTTCAGCTGAAATTAAACCATTGGTTTTAGAAGCGAAAGCTATTTTCACTGGATTACAATTGCAACAAAAATTTCCAAACAGATTTAAGGTTATAAACAAAGGTATTGAAACAGACAACGCAAAAACAGATGTTCAAACCCAAATATCAAATGATAATGGAAAAACTTGGACTGATTTTAATATAGAAATAAAAGCTAAAAATGGTCAGTTTGGAAGTCTAACAATAAATGATTTAAATTTTTCTAATGGAAAATTTAATGTTGTAGGAAACTTTCAAAACGCTGATGCTTTAGATTTATTGTTAAGTAAATTAGATACTAAAGCTTTTCAAGAAATAGCTTTAACAGCGGGAGTTGATATTAATTCACTAAGCGATACAATGACGGTAGAACAATATGATTTAATAAAAGATTCTATATATAAAGGTAAAGCAGGATTACAACTTTTATCTAATCCTGATCTTAATGGTGGTTTTACATTTAAGGATGTTGCAGAGATTTATGCTAATAAAAAAACACCCACGCATTATATGCAAATAGAAGGTTTAGGACTAGTTGCTATAGGTAAAGATATTTATGGGTTAGGAGTTCCTAGTTTAGAAAACCAACCAGTTAGCTTTTATGCTAGACCATTTAAGCAAAGTATAAAAAGTAAAGGCAAAAAAACAGGAAGAGTTAAAATAATAATGAGAATAACTCCTCAATCAAACGCAAATACTTTTAAAAATGTACCTAAGTCTGATATTGATATTACTAAATTATCAGATCTTGAAACTATTGTTAATGATATTGTTTTTAGCGAAACAGCTAATAAGAATTTACAAAATGCAAAAACAAAAGCAAATGACATTAAGGAAAATGGATATGTTTATTCGCAAAGTCCAAAAGGTAAAAAAGCTATAAACAAAATAAAAGATAGTCAACCTAAAGATTTAAATAAAGATTTTAACGATATAATACAAGAAAATAAAGGTGTTAAATCCGAAGCAAGATATTCTGATATAGCCGCTAGAAGAGAGGGCAGGGGCAAAGGTAAATTTAAATTTTTCTTACCACCTGGTGCAGAAGATTTTAAAGGATTAATATATACGTTTTTAGGTAAAGGTAAAAAAGGTGAACAACAATTTAAGTTTTTTGACAATAATCTGATAAAACCCTATCAGCAAGCTGTGGCACAAATAGAAAGATTTAGAAGATCTTTAAAAGGTGATTATGCAACTTTACTTAAAAATAATCCTAATGCTAAGAAAAAATTAGGTGAAAAAATACCTACAAAAGGTAAAACAGATTTTACCTATGATCAAGCTGTAAGAGCATTTTTAATGAATCAATCTGGCTTTGATTTAACAGAGGCTGGTTTATCTAAACGAGATGCTAAATTATTAGTAGACACTATATCAAATGATCCTGTTATGGCTAGCTTTGCTCAAGGTTTACAACTAATAACAAAACAAGATACTTGGTTATCACCTAATGGAGGATTTGATGTTCAAACCATTCAATCAGATTTACATCGTTTAACTTCTGGTGAAGGTAGGAAAAGGTTTTTAGATAACTCTGGCTTTATAGAAAATTCTAGTCAAATATTTAATAAAGCTAATTTAAACAAAATAGAAGCTACTTATGGTATAGGTGTAAGAGAATCTATAGAAGATATGATGTATCGTATGAAAAATGGTACAAACAGACCTTCTGGTACAAATAGATTAACAAATAGCTTTAATAACTGGGTTAATAGATCTATCGGTGCTATAATGTTCTTTAACAGAAAATCAGCGTTGTTACAGACAATATCTTCAGTTAACTTTGTAAACTGGAGTGATAATAATCCTGTAAAAGCTGCTGCTGCATTCGCGAATCAACCTCAATATTGGAAAGATTTTAGTACAATATTTAATTCTCCTAAATTAAAAGAAAGAAGAGCAGGGTTAAAAGGTGATATAAACGAAGCAGAACTTGCTAGTGCCGTAGAAGGTGCTACTAATAAAGCTGAAGCTGCATTATCATGGCTGTTGAAAAAAGGATTTTTACCTACACAAATGGCTGATAGTTTTGCTATTGCTTCAGGTGGTGCTACATTTTATAGAAATAGAATCAATACTTATACAAAGCAAGGTGTGGATCAAAAAGCTGCTGAAGAAAAAGCTTTTGAAGATTTCTCAAGAATATCTGAAGAGTCGCAACAATCAGCAGATCCTTCAATGATTTCAGAACAACAAGCAAGTCCACTTGGTAGATTAATATTAGCATTTCAAAATACTCCGATGCAGTATACAAGATTAATGAAAAGAGCAGGACAAGATTTGATTAATGGTAGAGGCGATGCTAAAACACATATTAGTAAAATTATATACTATGGAGCAGTTCAGAACTTTATGTTTGCTGCTTTACAAAACGCTTTATTTGCTGTTATACCAGGTTTTAGTGGAGAAGATGATGAAGAAGAAGTAGAAGATAAATCACAAAAGAAATATGTCAGAATAGCTAATAACATGGTAGATACAATACTAAGAGGATCTGGAGTATATGGAGCTGTAGGTGCTACACTTAAAAATACACTTATTAAGTTTTATGAAAATGAAGGTAAAGATCCATTCCAAAAAGATAATGCAAGTATATTATTAGAAGCTATTAATTTATCTCCACCAATTGGTTCTAAACTTAGAAAATTAAACAATGCTCTAAAAACAAGAGAATACGAAAAAGATGTTATAGAAGAAAGAGGTTGGGAGATTACTAGAAATGGTAGAGTTAACTTAAGCCCATCATATAGAGTGTTAGGTTCTACTGCAGAAGCTATATTAAATATACCGTTAGAAAGAACTATAGCTGAAATAAGTGCTTTAACTGAAATGACTGATCAAAGAAATTCATCATTAGAAAGAATAGCTTTAGCATTAGGTTGGAGAACATGGGATATAGGTGTACCAAATGAAGAAGAAGATCAAATAAAAGTTGAAGCAAAAGAAAGAAAGAAACAAGAAAGAAAGGATAAATTAAAAAAAGAAAGAGAAGAAAAGAAAAGATTAGAAGAAGAAAAAAGATTTGAAGGATTATCTAATAAAGAAATAAATAACTTAAAACGAAGAGATCAAATTCAAGCTTTAACTAAACAACAACAAGTAGATAGTTTAGTTGCTTTAGGTGTTAGTAAGGCTATGATTAGAGGTTTAAGATTAGAATCTGATAGAATAGATAAGATTATAGAGATAAATACTAAATAAATGGCGAAAAAACGTAAATTAAATAGTAAAAATCCTAAATATTTGAGTGATCATAAAAAGCAAGAACCTGATATACTTGAAAAAAGATTATTAAATACTCCTAATCCTAAAATAAAAGTGTATTCAGTATTTTTAAAATGAAAAAGTTTAAAAAAATAATTATCAAAATTATTAATAAAATAGATAATAGTATTATTAAATTATATCCTAATTTAACTAAACACATGAATAAAAAACAATGAAATTATGGAAAATTGTCCTTTTTGCACTAATTGCTATTGCAAGTAGTTGCTCAATACAAAAACGACCACAAATACAAATAACACACGTTTTAGCTGTTACACACGAAGGTGATACATTAAAACTACCTATAGATGTTATAAGACCCATAAACTATAGAATTATAAATTATAGCTCTGGATATGGGTATAGTAACTGGTACAGACCTTATTATCATAACTATAATTATAATAATAGCTATAATGGATCATCTAGAAGTAGTAATAGTAGTAGTAGTAATACTTCTGGTAATACTAATCAATCAGTACCTACTGGAGATAGACCCTCGTCTAAACCAGTAGTTCCTAAAAGTGTAACTAATAAATCTACAAATGGCACACGAAATTAGTGAGAACACTCAATTAAAATTAGACTTAAAAACGATAGGAATAATTGTGGCAGGAGCAATATCTTTAGCTAGCATGTATTTTGTTATGGCTGCAGATATAGAGGAAGCTAAAAAATTACCTGTTCCTCCAGTTGGTGAAGTTGAGTTTAAATATAAAGATGAGATGATTCGTAAAACAATTGAACTTACACAAAAAGATGTAGAAGCAATAAAATCTGATGTAGAATCTATGAAAATAACATTAGAAAAATTAGATTCTAGACTTTATGAATTAGGTAAAAGATGAAATATTTAAAATTATTATTATTGCTATTTGCTTTAACTGGGTATTCACAATATAAAGATGGTATATCAGTAGTGCAATTTAGTGCTGAGTTTGTGAAAGACAATGAAATACCTTTAAAAAAATTTAATGATCATAATACTCATTTATTCTATTTAAGTAAGCATGGCAAACACTTTGAAAGTGAAGGTATAATATACATACCTACCGTGATGTTGTTTTATAACGGTGAAACAATACTAAAAATAGAATCAGGTGTAACTCTAAAATTACCTGAGGATACTGAAAAAAAATTAAATAACGCAATAGATAAAATTTTAGAAGATAAATTTTAAATATGAAAAAATTATTATTAATATTTTGCTTGTTAATTTCATTTAATTCTAACGCACAGTTTTTAAAAGAATTATACAAAGACTTTTTAAAATATGGTACGTTTTATGTAGCAGGTGATGCTTCAAATTCGTATGAACAAACATATAAAGATTATTTTGTAGAAAGACCTGCGGATGATAATCTTTATGGAATACCAAGAGTAATAGATGTAACAGAATACTACCCAATGGATTACAGAGTTGGTTTAGGTTTTAGAAAACTAGCTAGATTTGATTATGAAGTAAAAGCTAAAGATTATTACGATGGTACAGAAAATAATAAAGCTTTATCATCACCTACAGCTGCTGTGAAAGGATTAGAATATTTATTCCATTATGAAAAAGAACGTGAACGTGGAGAAGAATTTTTTAATTCAAGGTTTTTTATAAGACATACAGGTAACTATCATATAGTTAAACTAGAACAAAGAGAGCAAGGTAATATTGGATTTAAATACCAATCAGCTGAAGTAAGAGGTAGATTGCCAATAGGTAAAAAGTTTTCATTATCTGCTGGAGCAATATATCGTACACACCAAACAGCTTATGGATATAATCCAATAGAAATATGGTTAAATGAAACAGAAGTATATACTGATCCTAATGGTAATGAATTTGAATACCCTAAAAACCCATGGTATACACTTGGTTTTCAATATGGTTATACTGATCATAGAACAAAATATACAGATTTAAACACCGGAGAGGAAAGATACGACTGGATATGGAAAGATGTAGATGGTAACATTGTTGCTTGGAGTGATCGTGATTTTCGTAATGAAGTATTTGGTGATTTAATGAATTTATATAACAAAGAACAGTGGGATTTATTAGATCCGTTTGGTGAAGTAGCACCAATAGTTGGTTTTGATTTTTATCATTACAGAAATAATTTCTGGTTACATGCTTACGGTAATTACATTTTACCATATCACAAGTATTTAAAAGGAGATGAAAATGTAAGTTATCTTAACAGAAACAACTGGGGAAAAGGTGGACTTAGAGAAGATGCATCCTTAGAACAATGGGATGATTATCAAGCAGGTTTAATATTCGGCTGGAAAATAAGCAAAGCAATAGGAATATTTGCTGAAGGAGAATATACTAAATTCTGGGATTCAGAAATTTATAATTCTTCTGTAGGCATAAACTTTACATTTAGATAAAAATATGGCAACACAAATTGGAGAAGATACTCAAGTACAACTAGACCTTAAAACTATCGGGATGATAGTTGGAGGAGTAATAGCTTTAGCAAGTATGTGGTTTACTTTACAAGGTGATATTAAAGATTTACAAAATCAAGTAGCACCTGAAGAATTTGTAAAACAAATGGAATTTAAACTCAAAGATGAGTTAATCCGTTCGACAATTATACAAATTGAAGCTTCCACAGATTTACTAAAAGAAGACATCAAAGAAAATAGAGATGAAATAAAAAAGAATTCAGATAAAATTTACGAACTATCAAGATGAAAAATTTAATTACAATTATATTATTAATGTTTGCTTTTACAGCAACAGCACAAGATTTAACCTTACTACATGTTAATGCAAAATGGAATCAGTCAAATGATTTTGATTTAAGAGGTATTAAACATGCTAAAGTAATAATGGCAAGATTAGAGGACCAGAGTGAGAGCTTAAAAGCTAGCATTAAATCAGTTCCTACTGTCGTGTTATTAGACAAGAATGGTAAACCTAAAGGCCAATGGGCTGCAGGTTTAAATTTTAAATTAAACATAGAAAAAGAAATAATTCAAAATAGAATTAACTTCTTATTGTTTCAAGATAAATAGGAATAAAAAAAAATGGGCACCATACCCAAAAATTCCTGTAACCAAGGGGATCGTAATGATCCCCTTTTTTATTATCCGTCGCAACTAAGACATCCGTCATCCATTGCTTGTTCAGCAATATCTCCACGTAATACAGACTCAGTTCTAGTATAATATAAGGTTTTAATACCTTTTTTCCAAGCTTCAAAATGTACTTTA
>Ga0209232_1000767_pt1 | contig 18604 bp, 20 predicted proteins | sample ETNvirenome_2_60_FD_184066 | JGI IMG/M metagenome (GOLD analysis project Ga0209232, IMG submission 184066) | Marine viral communities from the Pacific Ocean - ETNP_2_60 (SPAdes) (version 2) | ecosystem: Environmental > Aquatic > Marine > Oceanic | place: Pacific Ocean | collected 2013-06-22
ACTTAATACTTTACTTCAAGGTGCTGGTGCTATAGTATGTAAACAATGGCTTGTTCACATTATGGAGCGAGTTATTAAAGCTAAGTTAAATGTCAGATTGGTTGCCTCAATACATGATGAATACCAGTTTGAGGTAGCCATACCTGACATAGAAAGATTTTGTAAACTAACAAAGGAGGCAATGACACAGACAACAAAGACACTGAAGATGAAGTGTGAATTAGACTGTGATTATAAGGTGGGAAAAACATGGGCCGAGACACATTAATAGAAAAACAATTAGAGTTTTTTGATACTATTAAATCTATTGATAAATCTAAAGGTACTAAGATTTGTATTAAATGTAAGCAAGAAAAAGCTCTTGAAAGTTTTATAACTTTAGGGAGAAGAGATCTTAAAAACAACCATGTAAGAATGAATATATGTAAAAAATGTGAACGAAAAAAAATGAACCAAGTAGCTGAGTTAAAAAAAACACATGCCTATCCTGATAAAAATTATAAGTGTCCAATTTGTTTTAAAGTACCTGAACAAATTATTCCAGAAACAAACGGAAAAACATCTCCATTTGTTTTAGATCACGACCATAAAACAGGAGCTTTTAAAGGCTGGATATGTAATAAGTGTAATTCAGCATTAGGTTTTTTTGAAGATAATATTAACTATGTAAGGAGGGCATTAAATTATTTAGAAGATTATGAAAAAAGACGTTGACAACATCAATTAGATAGTATATACTAGTTGTGTTGAAGTAGTAGATGAATATCAACAGCCACGATGGTGTGGCACTAAACACAAAGGATACTTTTAATATGCCTATTCAACCTCTATATCTAACTGGTAAATGCTATTGGGCCTCAGTTATTGAACCTAATAGTACGTTTGAACCAGCTTGGCAAGTTGATCTTTGCCTTGATAAAGAAAGTAAAGCTTTAGTCGAAGAAGCAGGGCTAACAATACGTAATAAAGATGATGATCGTGGTGAGTTTGTCACGTTCAAACGTAAGGTGCAGGGTAAGAATGGCCCTCGTCAAGCACCTACGGTAGTGGATTCCCAAAATAATCCTTGGGATAAGAAACTTATTGGGAATGGTAGTGTAGTAACGGTAAAGGCACTTCCCTTTGAGTGGAACTATGCAGGTAAGTCAGGTAAGTCGGCTGACCTTGCAGCAGTTCAAGTAGTTGAGTTAGTTGAGTACGGGGATAAAGGATTTGATGTTGTTGAAGGAGGCTATGTTAATGAAGCCGCAGAACAATTTGCATCAGATGATATCCCATTTGGTAACTAGGTAAGGATGAGGGTGCTATTTCTTGACGGGTAGCACCCTCATTTTAATATGAAACAAATTGAAACATTAGTAGAAGATATCTATGATCTTTTTAATCTTACTCCTATAGAGAGGGATGAGAAAGAAGTAGATGAACTTATAGATAAGTTTGGAGATATGCTTAAAGTTCATATCAAAGAATTTATGTATAGCAAACCAAGAGACAGCGGTAATCTAAGATTATCTGCAATAGGTAAACCCGATAGGCAGATATGGTATGATGTTAATACAGAAGCAACAGAAGAAAGTTTACCACCAAGCACACGAATTAAATTTCTTTATGGTTATATATTAGAAGAATTACTTTTACTTTGTGCTGAAGTTGCTGGTCATACTGTAGAAGCACAACAGAAAGAAGTATCAGTAGAAGGAGTACTAGGTCATCAGGATGCAATTATTGATGGGGTTTTGGTTGATTGCAAGTCTGCTTCAGGATTTAGTTTTAAAAAGTTTGAATCTAATACAATAGCCGAAGACGATCCCTTTGGTTATATAGCACAGATATCTGCTTATGCACAAGCTAATGACATAGATAAAGCAGCTTTTCTTGTTATAGATAAATCTACTGGTAAGATTTGCTTAACACCTGTTCATTCAATGGAGATGGTTAATGCGAGCAAAAGGGTTACGTTTCTTAAAAACATTGTGGACAGAAACAATATACCTAATCGGTGTTATGATCCTATACCTGATGGGAGGTCTGGTAATTATAAGCTTCCTGTTGGTTGTGTTTATTGTAGACATAAAACTTTATGTTGGGCTGATGCTAATCAAGGTAAAGGTATTAGGACTTTTAAGTATTCAAATGGTAATAGATACTTGGTACAAGTTGCGAAGATACCTGACGTTGAGGAAATAATTAATTAAGTATGCACTGGAAGTACTACAAGAAGCCTGACCCTAATAGTCATTTTGGGTTTGTTTATCTTATTACAAACAAGAAGACAGGTAAGGCTTATGTGGGCTGTAAACAGTATTGGCATCCGGTGAAGAGAAAGAAGGGTAGTTCCAAGGCAACCAAGAGGGAATCCAATTGGGTTATCTACATGGGTTCTTCTAAGTTGCTATTGGAAGATATTAAGAAACTAGGTAAAAGAAGTTTTAAGTTTGAAATAATATCAGAGTTTAAAAATAAAAGAAGCCTGAAATACTACGAGCTATACTACCAGATGAAGTATAATGTTTTGTCTTCTACCTTGGAAGGTACTGACGAACCAGCATACTATAATAACTATGTTGGTGGTAAGTTCTATAGGCCAGTACAAGAGTTTGAGAATGAACCTACAAGATTTAAATAATATACTACAATTACAATCAAAAGCTTTTACAAATTCAGAGAATACTTTATTCTTATCAGTTATATATCAAGCATTACTTGATGCTACTGAACCTAAAGTTGAAGAAGAAAGAACAAGTATAACATCTATTAGGAAACAAGCAAAGGCTTGGTTTTTTGCATCAATAGGTGTAACATGTGAAGACTTTGAATTTATCTGTGATAATGCTGGGCTTAAACCTTCAATGGTTAGAGAGTTTGCGGCCTATGTTATTAATTCAGATGATGGAGATGAAGCTAGAAGTAAATTAAATCTTATATGGAAAGGAGCTAATGATAGTTAGATGTCAGACTTACAAAGCGATCATGAATTTACACATGAATCAAGAGATAATTATATCTTGAGAAGGATGAAAGAAGATAGAGAACGAGTAGTAGCTGAAGTTAATAAAGCATCTAATGTATATTTAGATAAACTAAAAGAAGAAGATATACTTGATAAACAAATAGGAGGAGATCATTACAAAGATTGTAAGATACAACCCGTCGAGTACATACATGCTAATGAATTAGATTACTTTGAAGGTAATGTAATTAAATATGTAACTAGACATAGAACAAAAGGAGAAGGTAAAAAAGATATCGAAAAAGCTATACACTACGCTCAACTAATACTAGAACTATATTATAAATAAGGAGAGGATTATGCCTAACAACTACTTACCAACGCTTTACCAAGAATTTATTCACCTATCAAGATATTCTCGTTGGTTATATGATGAAGAAAGAAGAGAGACTTGGCCTGAAACAGTCGGGAGATACTTTACTTTCTTTAAAGAACACGTCAAAGACTTACATGATTTTAATCTAACTGCTAATACAATAAAAGAATTAGAAGAAGCTGTATTATCTTTAAAGGTAATGCCTTCTATGCGTTGCCTGATGTCAGCAGGTGATGCACTCAAGCGAGAGAACATAGCAGGGTACAACTGTTCTTATGTTGCCATTGATCGTGTTCAAGCTTTCGATGAGGTCTTATACATTCTCATGAACGGCACTGGTGTAGGCTTCAGTGTTGAACGTCAGTTTGTTTCTAAGCTACCAGAAGTAGCAGAAGAGTTTCATTACTCTGATTCTGTTATACCTGTACCTGATAGCAAGATGGGATGGGCAAAGGCACTCAAGGAACTTATTGGTATGCTCTATGTAGGGCAGATACCTAAGTGGGATATGAGTAAGGTACGTCCAGCAGGTGCGCCACTTAAAACATTTGGAGGCAGAGCATCAGGACCAGAGCCATTGGAGTCTTTGTTTGAGTTCTGTGTACAAGTATTTCAAGGGGCTGCAGGACGCAAGCTTAACTCCATAGAGTGTCATGATATTGTATGCAAGATAGGGGAGATTGTTGTAGTTGGTGGTGTGCGAAGGTCTGCACTCATCAGCCTCTCTAATCTATCTGATGATCGTATGCGTCATGCCAAGGCTGGTCAATGGTGGGAAGCTAATCCACAAAGGGCATTGGCAAATAACTCTGCTTGCTACACAGAGAAGCCTGACATAGGTATCTTCATGGATGAGTGGAAAGCTCTCTATGATTCCAAGTCTGGTGAGCGTGGCATCTTTAATCGTGAGTCGGCTGTAAACATGGCAGCAAAGAATGGACGCAGAGAAACAGAAGGTTGGGAGTTTGGTACTAACCCATGCTCAGAGATCATACTAAGGGATCGTGAGTTCTGTAATCTATCTGAGGTTGTAGTCAGAGCAGATGATACTCCTGAAACTTTAAAAGATAAAGTACGCATGGCTGCTATTCTTGGAACCCTGCAATCAACACTAACTAATTTCAGGTATGTATCTAAGACATGGAAGAAGAACTGCGAAGAAGAAAGATTACTTGGTGTTTCTCTTACAGGTATAATGGATTGCGCTCATACCAATGGCAAGTATTTAAATAGAGTTGATCTTGCAAAACTATTGGAAGAGTTAAAAGAAATTGCTGTAGCTACAAATAAAGAATGGGCAAAGAAGATTGGTATTCCTCAGTCTGTTGCTGTCACCTGTGTTAAGCCATCAGGTACAGTCAGCCAACTTACTGATGCAGCCTCTGGTATTCATGCAAGGCATAACCCTTACTACATACGTACAGTAAGAGGTGATAAGAAAGACCCTTTAACAAAGATGATGATAGAACATGGCTTCCCTGTAGAGAACGATGTTATGAAGCCTGATCATACTTCTGTCTTCTCCTTTCCTATGAAGGTAGAGAAAGGTGCAGTCTTTCGCACAGATATGACAGCTATTGAGCAACTAGAACTATGGCTTATATATCAAAAGCATTGGTGTGAACATAAACCATCTGTCACTATATCAGTCAAAGAACATGAGTGGATTGATGTAGGTGCATGGGTATATAAACACTTTGAGTATATGAGTGGTGTATCTTTCTTACCCTTTAGTGAGCATACCTATCAACAGGCACCTTATCAAGACTGTGATGAAAAAGAATACAAAGAACTTGTCAAGAAAATGCCAAAGAATATTGATTGGAACAAGCTCTCTGATTGGGAAAGTATTGACATGACAACTGCCTCACAAGAGTTGGCCTGTGTTGCTGGAGCTTGCGAGATATGAGTGTACATATGTCTTTACTGGAACACCTAAGAAAAGGAAGGTATGCCAAAGAAAAATCCCCTTGTATATCAGACTGTACTCTTGTTAATAAAAGTACATACATGATATGCAGGGGATGCGGTAGAACTCAAGAAGAAATAGCAGGGTGGGGAATGCTTACTAAAATAGAAGTAGATAAAATATTAAATCGACTAAATAAAACGCTTGACAAACCATTAGAAAGTCCTGTATAATATCAGACTTAATTATATCTAGGTAAATATCATGGATACTTTAGAGAGTAAACTTAATCATATGAATTTTATTTTAAAAGAAATAGGAATGTTAAGAAAAAAAATTAGAGATCATGGTACAGGAAGTATTCGTACAACTATCTCTACTCTTGAAGATAGAGTGAATGAAATTCAAAAAGATATGTTAGAGGAAGAAGCAAAGAAATGAGAAAATCACCCAATACAGTTTACATAGGCTATGATCCTAAAGAACATACAGCCTATGAAGTTTTAAAGTTTACGATTGAGAGAATAGCTGTAGAGAATGTACGAGTTGTACCTATCAAACGTGATGTTGTAGAGCGTATGGGTATGTATACAAGGACATATGATACAGTTGATGGTCAGAACATTGATACTATTGATGGCAAGCCTTTCTCCAGTGAGTTTAGTTTCACTAGGTTCTTGGTACCAGCTATGAATATGTATGAAGGCTGGGCGTTATACATGGATTGTGATATGTATCTACGTACTGATATCAATGAACTGTTTGAAGAGTACAATACAGATTACTATCCTCTCTACTGTGTCAAGCATCAGTATGAACCCGGTGATGGTTTTAAAATGGATGGGAGAGTGCAGCAGAACTATCGTAGAAAGAACTGGTCTAGCCTGATGTTATTCAACTGTAGCCATGAGCTTAATAAGAAGCTTACTCCTGAAGTTGTTAATACAATGCCGGGTGGTTGGCTACATGGCTTTGAGTGGTTGCCTGACAAAGACTCTGATATAGGTACAATACATGAAGAATGGAACTGGTTGGACAATCATTCACCAGAAGACATGAGAGCCAAGAACGTACACTTCACTACAGGTGGTCCTTGGTTTAAGGATTGGACTTGTAGTAGAGCTACCGATGGTAAGTATGCTGCGGAATGGAATGGAGATTACACCTACTTAGTAGGTACTGGTAAACTAGAACCATTGGATATTGTTTAATGAAGTATAAGTTTGTTACATGTTTTAATGAGGAGTACCTACAGAAGATGACATCTCAGTTGCTTACTCTGATGAGTACAACTTGGGAACCGTCTATAGAAATACATTGCTATTACTATGATATAGATATTAAAAACTATTCTCTTCCTAAAGCCAAGCATCTTTTCTACCATAACCTAGAAGAGATAGAAGACTTTAATGATTGTATTGCAGCCAATAAAGTTCATGATGGTACTGAGGGTGGTAGTGTTATATACAATCGCTCCATAGATGCAATAACATTTATTCCTAAAGTAATATCATTGACTGAAGCGGCCTTCAATAACGAAGACTGCTGGTTGTTTTGGATTGATGCTGATGCTATGTCCAAGAAGAACATTCAAGTAAATGATATTGATAAGCTCATGCCAATCAACGGTGATAAGTGTGATGTAGTTTGCCTCATAGACAAAGAAGGAGATCCTGATTATTTTCTACAGGGATTTAATCTGGCACGACAGACACCAGTAGATATGTTGGGTGATCTACGTGGCTCCTACATCTCTGGAGAATTTCTAAACTATCGTGAATGGTATGATGGTTTTATCATGAGTAGGTTAATGACTATCTATACTGCTCATGGTATGAGGGTGCATGAAGTAAGCACTGAGGATTCAATAGCTCAAGATTTATTTATACATCTTAAAGGTAGTACTAACATTGCCCTACGTGACAGCAGTGGCAATCGTATGTTTAAACTATCAGATGAAGAGACATCACCAGACATACTGCCCAATAGGTATAAGCAGCTTGCTGATATAGTACGCCTATATAAACCCAAGACTATCTTGGAAACAGGGACATGGAATGCTGGTCGTGCTATTGAAATGTCTCTTGCAGCTTTTGAGAAGCATGACAAAGTTCATTATATTGGATATGATTTATTTGAAGATGCAACCATAGAGACAGATGAAGAAGAGTTCAATGTAAAACCACACAATACTTTAGCAGCCGTTGACAAAAGGCTAACAGAGTTTAGTGAGGTAATGAAGACTTCTGATAAGGAGTTTACATTTGAGCTACACAAAGGTAATGTACGTGATACTCTAACCAATTCTGATACAGTTGATCTTGCCATGATAGGTAGTGGTAATAGTATTAAAACTGTTGAACATGAATATAATATACTAAAAAATGTACCTGTCGTAGTGATGGATCATTTCTTTACAGAGGATGACGATGAAAATATTCCACCAGAAGAATACCACGGTGTTAAAGCCGTCTTTGATAAGATACCCACGAAGAAGGTTGATGCTCAAGAAACTACTGAGGATGGTTGGACTGTATTCGATGAGTCCACTACTGCTAGAAAATATATTCTACCTTCTGGTGATAGTGTTGTTGGCGGTGGGCATACTCATCTATGTTTAGTTCTATCAGATGAAGAACTTGTTGATTGTCCTGATGAATTAAAACGAGTACCTGTTGTTGTACATCCAAGAGATTGTGTGCCTAAAGATTATATTAAAAATAATATTAAATCAAACATGAAGCTACTGGCTGATAATAAATTTATAATTAAACATCCTCCTCATAGAGGTAAAGCTATCTTAGTTTCTGCTGGCCCTTATATTAATTTTAAAAAGTTAAAACAATTTATTAAAAAGAATAAAGATGCCAAGGTAGTCTGTGTTAAACACTCTTATCCTACTCTATTGGAAAATGGTATTGATCCTTGGGCATGTGTTATTCTTGATCCACGTCCTATCACTGGTGTCTCTACACATGGTATAGTACGTAAGGAATTATTTAAAAAGTTAAATCCTGATACTAAATTCATGCTTGCATCCATGACTGATCCTAGTGTTACTGAGCATCTCTTAGAGAATGACTGTGATGTATGGGGGTGGCATGCCTTTACAGACTCTCTAAGGGATGACTCAGAGCAAGGTAAAGAGATTAAGAACCAACAGGTTAAGATCACTGAAGAGTTAGGTCTACCCAAGGGTGCTACTCTCATTACTGGTGGTACATGTGCTGCCATGAGAAGCATTGGTATGCTACATACAATGGGCTTTAGGGATATACACCTCTTTGGTTTTGATTGCTGTATGGATGAGCCTACCAAGGAACAGATGACTGAGACAACAGGAGACTTAGAAGGTGGTGAAACACCTAGACCTAAGTACTTCCAAGTAACAGTAGACAACAACACATACTGGACTACGGGTGAGCTTCTGGCTATGGCTCAAGACTGTGAGAAGATATTCTCTGATGAAGGTCTTCAAGGTGTCTTGACATTTCATGGAGAAGATACTATGGTGTCTGACCTATGGCGTATCAAAGAAGAGAAAGAAAAACGTCCACAATTTGAGGGTTATTATGATTGATTCCAATGCATTTTTCAATAGGTATTCTCCATCAGCTAGGTATACTGAGCTTCTTGAAGAGTACAAGGATATGCACAAGTCAGCAAAAGGTATGTTCAATGGACGTAGCCTTGTAAAGTATGTTGATATTATTAAGAACTATTTAGAAAAGAACGAATGCAGAACACTTATTGACTATGGCTGTGGTAAGGGGCTTCTCTATACAGATGATTATGAACTGGTAACTGAGAAGAAACCTTTATATAAAAGTCTTAATAAACCTTTACCTGAGTATTGGAACCTCACTAAACATGCTCTATTTGATCCAGCACATGAAGAGCATAGTGAACTACCAATGGGGTTATATGATGCAGCTATATCTACTGATGTACTAGAACATGTACCAACATCTGATCTTGGATGGGTAGTAGGAGAGATAATTAACTTTGCAACGAAGATGGTGTTTCTAAATATAGCTTGTATGCCAGCCTTGAAACAACTTAAAGATGGAAGTAATGTACATATCTCATTACACAGTCCTCGTGATTGGCTTCAGTTCATTGCTGAAATTGTAGATAAAAGAACTAAAGTTAAACATGATTTAAATGTATATGTTTTCTTTGATGTGTTTGACGAAAATAAAAATTTAGTAACAGAAGGTTATAAAATTCATAAGCGTATAAATATTATACCCCTGACTCAGAAAGATGAGAAGGGTACAGTTTTAATGGGAGAAGACTAATGGTATTAGGAATAGCAGATTCAATAGTAGGAGTAGCAGGTAAGGTACTTGATAAGTTTGTAGCAGACAAAGACCTGAAAGCTAAGTTAGACTTTGAGCTACGTAAGGCATATGCTGATGCCAACCTTGCTCAGATAGATGTTAATAAAGAACAGGCAAAACATCCTAGCCTTTTTGTTGCAGGGGCTAGGCCCAGCATCATGTGGATATGTGCCTTTGGTTTAGGGTGGCAGTTCGTATTTCTACCTATAGCTGCATGGTATATAGCAGTGACAGGACAGGCAATACCACTACCAGATATTGAGACTGAAGGCTTGATGTCCTTGACACTTGCATTATTAGGACTTGGTGGTATGCGTACCTTTGAGAAAAGAAATGGTACACACAGAAATAATCTGAAGCATCGTTGATGGCTCTTAATGAGAAACAAGAAAAGTTTGCACAGTCCTATATTCTACATAGGAATGCAACTGAGGCTGCAAGGGCTGCAGGATATGCAGCAGCATCAGCAGCCAATCAAGGCTATAGACTTATTAACAATGAAGAAGTAGCTGAACGTGTCAGAGAACTAGAGAGTGAACTTGAAACTAATGTAGATGTTATTTCAGAAATAGAAAATCAATATACCGTAGCTAGAAATAATGGTCATACCAATAGCGCACTTAAAGCCCTAGAATTATTATCTAGGATTAGAGGTAACAACTCTGATATAGAAGGTGGGCTTGATGAAAAGTCTTTAGAAGAAGGTATAGTACAATGTTTAAATATTTTAGGTGCTAATAAAGTTTTTTCTTTATTAGATAAGTGTGACTTTATGAAAGATATACCAGAAGAAGATGAGAAGTAGTATGATTTATAAATGGTACTGCCATTTAAGAAGTAAAGGCTATGGAATTTTTACTAGTTTTTCTTCTGCTATCTGGAATAGTAAGCATATCTTCGAACATGAAGAAGAAGATATTCCTAGAAAATGGGTGGATAACAGAGGAAGTAAACCTTATCATGGCTGAATAGCCTAAATCCACAGTAGGTGGGGTAGAAGGCCCGTACAGCAACATTGATACCTCTGGGGTAGGACAGGTTACAAACTACCCTAGAAGGCTACTCAGTGAGGCTCTACGGGCCTGTTTTTTTCTAATATCCGTACTGTCTTGGAGATCGGCTACCTTTTTTTGGCTTTAACATCTTAAATATTCTATCATGCTGTTTTATTATTGTTTTTGATTTATCTCTGCCTTGTTGAAGTTCTTTCTTAATATCTTCCATTTCTTTTATGACACGTTCCAAATCAAATTGCATCTTGGCCTGTGTCACAACAACAGACTTTTGTGACTCCTGTTCATAGAACTTGTATACTGTTTCTACTTTGCTATCCAGCTTGGAGACATACCATATCAATCCTATAGCTTGAAGGATCATAGCAAAGATTAAAGCATAGTTTAATTTAATGTTATCCATCTATTCATCCTTTGTTAAGCAATAAGCAAACCAACAAACAGCCGCAAATCCTACTGTACATAATAAAAATTCTAGTAACATTACTTATAGCTCCATATCCACGGTCTAGGATTCTCTTGGCTATTTTCTAGGTCATCAATATGTATGAACCTTTTACTATCTGGTCCTCTTTGTGCTACACCTATGCCTGTCATACCACACTCTAAGGCTAGACGTACTAATCTAAGTGCTGGTCTACCCATAACCAGAACATCAACAGCCCTGCCTTGTATATGTGCTGAATTTCTTGCACCACCTATTACTATGTTATGTGCAGGATGTCTATATCCTGATGTAATAATCATTGGTTCATTAAACTTTATTCTTAGTTGTTCTAGTTTCGACATGAACTCTTCGTTCATCTCACACTCTTCAGTGCCTCTACAAGCTAGTTCTTTCCTTGTAAAGAATTGTGAGTTGATAGACATTACTTTATTATTCTCTCCATTAAGTTATCTAGTTTACTTTCCACACGATCAAAGCGGCTCATGATTTTATCAAGGTCTTTATCAACCTCTTCTTTGAGTGCGTAGTCTTTTGCTATTTCCTCTCTGGTTCTGCTTACCAGTTTTCTATTCTCTTCTATCTTCACATTAATACCTCGCATCCACCATATAAACGAGCCACACGCAAGACTCAGTATAGCATTCCATATCATGTGGCTTGAACCATCCATTATTATTCTCCTAATCAATAAAACTTGCTTCAATCCTTGCTTGTTCAGCAGGATCATATTTAAAATCTGATTTAATATCTACTTCTCTATCACCTGTTTTTTTACCTATATATGAATTATAGACTTGCATTAATTGTTGATAAATATCATTTACAGGAGCTTCTACACCTGTCATTTTTTTTGTGCTTCTAGCCCACTTAAACATATCTTCATAATTAGGTTCTTTTGGTATAAAAATTCCTTTCTCTGCAACATTTTTAAATATATTTTTATCATATCGCTTAGAAAATAAACCACCATCAGTCATAGCTTTATAAATATCAGTATTAGTAAATCCAGCACTCTTGGCTTTGGTTATTAAATCATATACTTTTGTTGATGTATTATAACTACGATCTAATGATTCCCGATAAGCATCTACATATTCTTGTGGTGTTCTAATTGATCTATCTTGATAAACATTTTTAAATGGTTTATTACTATCTCCTAATTCTTTTTTAAATAATCTTAGTTTTAATGCTAGTTCAGTTTTTAAATTATATGTTTGTGGTTTAATACCAAAGAGTCCTGTTAATTGATCTTGAGCATAGTAACGCCGACCTGTTTTACCACTACGAACTCCTGATCTTTTTCTTTGTTCAGGTAATAAAGCTTCTGTTAAACCAAACATATCAGGCTCTGCTGTTCCATATGTTTGAGCTTTAACACTAGCAGGATTTTCTAAAGACATGCTTATATCTCTAATTGCTTTACTTATTCCCGGTTCAAATGCTTTTGCTGTTTGAGTAAGTATAGCACCAACTTTTTTTTGCATTGGATCATTATCATCATATAAAGGTTTTCCAAATTCATCTACTTTTTGATATAATGTTTTTGCAACAATATCAGCAGCCATTGAAGGTCCAAGAATACCTGCAATTGGTTTAATAAGTGCTTCTCCTACTGCATCAGATACAGCACCATCAACATCTTCTCCTCTATCAAAAGCTCTAAAGGCTGCTGTCATAGCATCAGTTCCTGTAGCCCAAGGATTAAGATAACTCAAGTTAAGTCTTCTTCCTCTTAATGGGTTTTTAGGATTTTTAGGATCACCAAAATAAATAAAATTAGAACCTGTTTCCCAATCAGCGTTGGCTATTCCTTCAATACCTTCTCTTACTGTATAAGGTAAAGGTTCCTCTGTAGTAGGGTCTATAGCTCTTTCATCTAATCCCGCCATCCAAGAAGATGTTTTTGATATAACAGGTACTGATGAGATAGCAACACTTATAGTTCCTAATCTTTTAACACCATTTAAAAATTGTCTTTGACCTTTTAATAAACCAGTTGCTACTCCATCACTATCAAATGCTTCCTCACCTTTTCGCATTAATTGCTGGCCTTCTTTAACATCTCTAAAGGCACCTGTAATAATATTTTTAGTTGTCCTTGCTAGTTCTGTTTGAAACGCTAAAAAGTCAGCAAAAGGTAGTCTTCTAGCATACTTTACAAATTGAGGAACATTAGCATAGTTTTGCATGTGATCAGCTACTTTATTAGCTGCAACAACATCTAATCTAGTTATATTAACTCTTTTACCATCAGCACTTAAAAAACTATCTACTATATCATCAGGACTTTTATCTACAGGAAGAGTATCTAATAAAACTTGTCGTTGCATATCTCTTTCATTTAGAAAACCTACTTGTTTCCACATATCATCCATTGATTGATATAATTTAATAACAGATGTATTATATTTTAGTGCTTGATTTTTTAATTTTTTACCACCCTTATATAAAGGAGATTCAAGCTTCCAAAATTTAACATCTCCAGCATCATTTAAAGCTCCTCTAAAAGAATTTAAATCTACACCAGATTGTATATATCCAAGACGAATACCTTTTTCCATTTCAGCACGTAGATCATCATCTGATAATTTACTTAATCCTTTTGCAACTTGTTTTATACCTGCAATTTTTTTAGGACTTATATACCCAGCACCCAAAGCCATCATTGCTGAACCTAAAAAGTTACGAGCCGTAGCAGCAGGACTATAAACAGTTTTAGCTGCTCGTGTATAACTTTGTAATCTTACAAGCTCACCTATCCATCTAGTTGCTATAGGTCTAACTTCATTACCTTGAGCAATAGCATCAGCAACTTCTTTATAAGCATAAAAATCTCCTTCATCAAGAGGTCTGCTTATTGCTGGCTCTTTTTCTGCCATTTGTTTAAATCGATCACTAATCTCTTGATCTGATAAATTTTCATTATCTATAAGTTTTTTTAAATCTCTTACTTGTTGTTCAATATTTTTATCTTCAACATTCCTAATAAGTGTAGATCTTAAAGGTACAGATTCTGTTCCTAAAGGAGAACCTTCTCTTACTCCTTTTATTTTTCCTTTGTTAATTAATTGAGCTATTTTTCTTTCATAATTATGTGTTTCAATAGTTTGAAAAACTTTGCCTATAGTATTTGCATAATTTGTAAATGGATCTTTATATTCTCCTAATAATAATCTAAGTTGTTCAGGAACTGTTCCTCTTTCCGTTAATATTTTAGAAGGATTTTTAAATCTTGTATTAACACTTTGGAATACTTGTAATATATCTTCTTCATTATTTACTGTAAGAAGATTTAATAAATCTTCATCAACTGTATTTTCAATTCTTGCTCTGTTATTTCTATAATAATCTTCTCCAACTCTTGCTTTATAATCATCTCTTAAAAATTGTTTAGCATTTTTAATTATTTCTGTTCCTTCAGGTGACTTAGCTAATTCAGATTTCCAATTTGGATTATCAAAAATTTCATATTGTCTGGTAAGATATAACTCACCTTTTTTATCCATAGATGTTTCTATCTTTGCTCTTAATAATTGACCTTCTTTATTGTCTTTAATAACACCTTTGTCTAATAATTTTTGTTGAAGATCTTTTATATTTTCTCTCATGCCATCTATTTCTTTAATGACATTATTAAAACCTCTGGCTTTTAAAGATTGAAGTACTCCTTGATCTCCTTCTAAATATCTATTAAGATTTTTTAATTCATCAGGTCCAATATCATTAATATCTTTAACACCATAATCTTTTTGTATAGCTTTTGTTAATCTTTGAAATCTTCTTTGAATATTTTTTTCAGTTTGTGCGGTTACTCTATCAAATTGTTGTCTTACTCTTTTAAAAGCATTTCCTAAACCACTGTCATCATAAACCCTTCTTTTAAATTTAGCTAATTTTTCTTCACCAAATTTTCTATCTGGAGGAATACTAGCATCTAAGTTAGGATCATCACCAACATCACGAAGTCTTCTACCTACAAAAGTTTTACCATTATCATATGTATCTAGTTCTATACCTTTATTACTGTAAATCTCTTTAATATTTTTTATTTGAGGTTTTGTTAAAGTTCTTCCAATATTAAGTTTTATATTACCATTAAGATTTAAAGCATCGGCTGCAAGTTGCGCTCTTGATGTAGCCGTTTGTCGAAAAGAATTATCATTATCATCTCTATCAATTGCATCATCTATAAAATCATCTGTTTTTTTACCTGCTTGTTTAGACGCTTCTGTTGCTTCAGCTTTTCTTATTGCTCTATTTCTTGCAATTTTTTCTGTAGCTTTAGGTAAGTATTTACCTGCAGCCCCCATAAGACCTGCACCAAGGATAGTAGCTAAAGCAGCTTCTCCTGCATCTATTTCATCTTTTTCAGGATCTACTTCTACTCTTAAAGCTTGTTCTGCAATATTAAAACCACCGCCCCAACCAGCACCTGCTGCTGCACCTGTCTTTAATTGTAGTGAACCAATATCTTTAGCAGCTTTTTTTCTAGCTCCTTTTAAAACTTCTTTAGTAACAGTAGGACTTGCACCTTTTTTTATAAATTCTTCAGTAGCTTTTTTACCTACTTTTTTAGTTAATTCTTGATTAACTTGTTCTTTAAAATTAAAACGTGTTAAATATCGTTTTAATTTATCTATACCAAGTTTTGCTGCTCCTTTTGTTCCTAGTATTTTAGCTACTCCTCCAACACCTACACCAGCAGTAGCAGTTGCATAAGTAAGAGGATCTTTAAATGTATTTTTTACAGCCCTTCCAAATGTAAATAAATCACTATCAGTATTTTCATAAGTTTCTAATGATTTTAACCAAGCATTTTTAACTTCATCAGGCATATCTTTAGCAGATAAAGCTGTCATTCCTAAGTTAGTTAAATTATTATTAAGAGCAGAGTGTCTATCTTTAAACCATTCAGCAGCTTCTTTATCAGTGCCTTCAAAGTCTTTTTGATTTTCATGTTTATATACTGCTTTAGATTGTTGAATCCAATCTTGCTTTGTATCTAAAGCATCCATAGTAAAACTTGGAGACTCTTCATCACTGTCAATAAAACTTGCTTCAATCCTTGCTTGTTCAGCAGGATCATACTTATAATTTGATTCAATATTTACTTGTTTATCGTTATCAATAAAACTTGCTTCAATCCTTGCTTGTTCAGCAGGATCATATTTCATTTGTGTTGTATCTATATTTGCCATATTAATACTTTAATTAGCTGGAACATATCCATATTTTCCGTTAGGAAATTGAACTTGTTTCCATTTTTTACCATCTTTACTTGTACGTATTTTTGATGATGGAGATTTAGTTCCACTTACACCTTCTTTTAATAATCTATCAAATTCGTTTACTATATACTCACTAGCTTTTTGTTGATCTTGTGTATTTCTTCCTATTCTTTGAGCTTCTGGTAATATCTTATTTAGTGCCGATATAATTTTTTTAACATCTACGTCTTTGCCAAATTGACTTGTATCTATATTAATAATATTACCTTTAGGTCCGAAAGTAAAAATTTTTGAACTTTGAGCTATTTTTTCCCAAGTTTTTCTAGTTTCAGATGCTTTATATTTAGTTCCTCTAGCTTTAGCTAGGGCTGCTCTTATTTTAGCTTCAGCTTTTTCTTCTTCAGAAGTCATCTTTAATTCTTCTTTAGCAGCATCTATTTGTGCTTTTCTATCTGCTGCAAGCATGGCTCCCGGTATATCAGCAGGTGTACCAAATGGTTTTAGATAAGCAGCTAGACCTGCTAATATTGCATCACCTTTAGTACCTCTAATTTCTGCAACTAATTCAGCTACAGATTTACGAGTAAACTCTGGAGGTAACTTATCTCCTTTTGCTGCTGCTTTACTTTTTACTTTGTTAAACATATTTTCTACAGCAGTTGTTCCTCCGAAACCTTCTACTACTTCAGTTACAGCTATATCTTTTTTTGTTGGTTGTACTGGTGGTTCTACTCCTGCTGCTATACGTGCATCTTTAAAATCTTGAGGATCTCTTTTAAAAGTTGCTGTTTGTCCAGTTTGAAATTCTTGTTCTTCACCATCATCCATTTGTTGTAATGCAGCTAAATTATAACCACCATATATACTTGGATTAGCCTGTCCACCAGTTTGTCTATATAGTGTACTAAGTCCTCCTACTTGACCACCACCTGCTGCTGCTTTAGGTTTAAGCCAATTAGGAAGACTGAAACCACCTTTACTAAAACCACCACCTGCTTGATAACCAGCAAGACCTAGACCTAATAAACTTTTACCCATAGAAGCTTGTTGAGGTGTTTTTGTAGTAGTATAGTTAGGCTGTGCTAACATAGGATTACCATAAATAGAAGTCATATAACGAGCAAGTTGTTCTTCAGGAAATTGTTGTTGTTGTTTCCATTTATAAAGAGCTTCATCTAAACCTGCTTGTTGCATATCTCTTTTTTCTTCTCCTATACCTTGAAGAAGTCCTTGTTCAGCAAGACCAGCACTAAATATATTTTGACCTGTTTGTGAAATATCTGAAGCCAAAAGACGTTCTCTTTCTTTTTGACTTTTAAATTGATTTTGAGCATCTTCATAAGCTTTTTGAAGTCCCTTGGTTTCTATACCAGCCAATAATCTTTGTTGTCCTGCTTCTCTTTCAGCAGATTCTACAGCAGCCCTTGTACCAAGACCAGACATTCCACCTGCAGCTACAGCATCTTTTTCAAATTTAGGACGTTGAGTTCTTTCATACTGACGTTGAGCTTGTTCTTTTTCTTCATCTATAACTGCCCTTTGATAAGGAGACATAAATTTTTTAGCTGTATCTGCAGTAAATTGTTCAGCACCACCTCTCATTATTCTAAGAGCTTCATCTTGATAAGGACGTTGCGAACCTACAAGAGCTTTTAAACCTTCTTGAGACTGAAGTTGTTCAGGAGTAAAGCCAGCAATAGTCTGTCCAGTATAAGGTATATAACCTTCTCCCATACGTTGTTCATACAAAGCTTGAGTATCTCCTAAAACCTGCTCAACATACTTTTTTAATTCAGGAGGGATATAAGATACTTTTGTTTGTGTTGCTGGTTTATCTGAATATCCAAATAGTGATGATAAAAAACTCATTGTTATGCCCTTTCAATCATTGGTCTAAGTGCTGCCAATCCATTAATTTGATTTGGTTGTTTATCTGTACCAAATGCTTTTTCTCGTACACCTTCTACTACTTGATCCATAACTTTTGCTCCTGCATCCGCACTTCCATTACCAAGTGCTGACATTGTATGAGCATCAACTACGTATTCATCAGGACTAACAGCAAGTGTACCTACCTGTTTTCCTTCTTGTCTTTGTATTATTGGCATATAAACATTATCTTCCATGCCATGTCCTTCTCCCGGTACTTGTCCAACAAAACCACCTGCAGCCATGCCCATTAATCCACCGCTTTCCATAGCAAGATTTCGATCACCAGCCATTTTTTGTATTGCTGCCATAATAATATTTTCTTCACTTGCTTTTTGTTGTAATGCTGCCTCTTCTTCTTGTTCTTCTTTCTTTTCCATAATTTCTTTAGTTTCTGGAGAAGTAGCT
>Ga0209232_1000768_pt1 | contig 18594 bp, 27 predicted proteins | sample ETNvirenome_2_60_FD_184066 | JGI IMG/M metagenome (GOLD analysis project Ga0209232, IMG submission 184066) | Marine viral communities from the Pacific Ocean - ETNP_2_60 (SPAdes) (version 2) | ecosystem: Environmental > Aquatic > Marine > Oceanic | place: Pacific Ocean | collected 2013-06-22
TACCCATCGCCTTTAACTTTATCACTATTAAATGCAGCAGAACTGCCATCATAGTTGCCCGTTGACGAACCAAAAGTTGTTGACGCTAGTAGTGTGGTGCTGGTTGTTGCTGGCATTATGATTCCTGAATAACTTCTACTATTTTACCTACACCTGCTAGTTCGCCAATTACTGCTTCTAACTGTGACAGTATCTCTGGATTAAGAGGCGGATGTGCCTCTTGATCGTCTTTAAGTAGTTCACTTACTTTGATTACTAGCATTTGCTCATTAAGTTTAGCCATTAACTAGCACCTGTAAATGCCATTACACCTTCAGTTGATAATGCTCCAACTGAACGTATTGGTAGCACATCTGATCCACTAATGTCAATGTCGTTAGGGCCAATACTTGTTGTAGTAGCACCTGAATCTTTACCAATCTTTCTAATGCGAGCCTGTAACTCTGCGTGATCGTCAACATTTTTGTCCATAATCAATGCAATTGTTCCAGCATTACTATTTGTAACAAAGTATGCAAGTGGAGCAATTTCCATAATGATCGCTTCTACTGCTTCGTTAACTGCATCATCTTCTGCTCTAAGGTCAATATTACTGTTTGCTGCGTTTTGTACTGTAAGCAAGTAACAGTGACATCCTATTTCATGTTGTACACCCACAGTCATGTGAGCGGTGCCTGTACTTCTTGTTACTGTTGGCATTGGGTTAATCTCCTATAAAATATATACTATATTTATGCTATCTCATGCTTTGGCTTACGTCCACGCTTCTTTTGTTCTTTGTATGTGCCATCAGGTTTGATGTTGTATGCCTTAGCAAAACGTTCTGGTAACATTCCTTCTACATCATGTATAGCACCAGCCGGCATTTCTGGATACCAATACACATCTTTTTTGATAAAGATGTCTTTGCCGCCTAAACCCTTGCTTTTTACACGAGCATATACCAGTGTTTCTTCTGTTACAAGTTTACGTTCAACAAGTGTGTTAAGAAGTGATTGATTCATCATTTTAGTATGTTTCCTTAATTTGATATTCAACAATTTTATTAATGTAAGATCCAAGTTTAAATTGTACAAGTTGCAGCATTTTTTCGTCACTGATGTAGCCAATGCTTTCTCCACACCATGTTCCCCATCTACGAATAGTGTCATTACTATTGGTCTTAATTTGATCTGGATATTGTGCCGACCAATTTGTCCAATCTGTGAACTGTTCGTAGGACATTCGTTCGCCTAGTATTTGAAATTTAAATTTTCCATACGGCAAACGTTTTTTACGATATCTTATATTACGTTCTATTACTGTGCCTGGAAAATAACGTATTGCTATCAGGTCAAGCATAAGATCAGTAATATCATCTTCTTTTGTCTTTAGTCTAGTAACATACTCAACTAGTTTTTGTATTCTATCTAAATTGTCCGAATAGTAGTTTAGTGTCTGACTTTCTACACGCACACGATCGCTCCATTTGTTTGCGTAACGTCTTAGTGTAGTTGTAAAACTTGTGCTGTATTCTGTATCAATTTTCCACCCGTAATTATCAATTGTAGGTACACGCATAAGTTGTGGATAGTGATAACGATACATATGTACGCTAAGTCTAAACAGATACTTGCCGTAGAACAGTCTGTCGTTATGCTGTAACGGGAGGTTGTACTGATTGCTCAGAGCCTCCAGCTTCTGTAATTGTTCCATCTGTATGCCTAAATCTAATAACCAGTTTATTGTCTACATTTCTAATTTTTATTTTACAGCCTTTCTCAGGATTGTCAACTGTTATTTGTTTAGCAATTGGCATTCGTAGCATAGTATCAATAGCACGAGCCATCGGTCTTGCTCCCATTTGGTCATCATATCCTTTTTGAAGAATAAGATCAACACTTGATTCGTCAATGTGTAGAGCAAAGCCTTTTTCTTTTAGTTGCGTTTGTAGTTCCTTGATAAACTTCATGCAAACTTTGCGTTTAGCAACTTCAGGCAGTGGACCGAACTTACAAACTGCGTCAATACGATTGCGAAACTCTGGAGCGAAAAACTTTTTGTATGCCTCGTCTGCTGCTTCAGTATGATGTTCTTGATCGTTAAATCCAATTACACGTTTTTCTGATTCTGCTGCACCCAAATTAGTTGTGAGGATAACATAACTGTTACGAGCATCTACACGCTTGCCGTTTGATCCTGTAACAAATCCTTCATCCATCAACTGCAGTAATACATTGCTTACATCTGGATGTGCTTTTTCTATTTCATCAAACAATATTACACTGTGTGGATTACGTTCAATGTCACGAATTAGTAATCCGCCACTAAGGTTACTATCCTCAAATCCAACATACCCCGGAGGTGCACCTATAAAACGTGCAACTGTATGACGCTCTTGATATTCACTCATATCGTAGCGTAGTAGTTTCATTGCGTTTGCTTCTGCAAGTTGTTTAGCAAGTTCTGTTTTACCTGTGCCTGTTGGACCAGTAAACACAAACACACCTAGTGTTTTATCACGCTTGTTAAGTCCTGCTTTAGCAACCCAAACTTTTTCAAGAACACCATCTACTGCCTTGTCCTGTCCAAACACCTGTGCTTTAATGCTTGCTTCGATGTCCTGAGGCTTTACTGTATCCTCGTTGTCCTCTAGTTGTGCAATAGGAATCTTTGCAAACTTACTAATTTCTTCTAATATGTTTTGACGATCAATGACTGCGTCCTTTATGCCAAGCCTACGCTGCTTTGCACTAGCACTGTCAATCATATCAAATGCTTTGTCTGGTAGTCTCTTGTCTGTGAGATATCGCACACTTAGATCTACTGCATCTTCAACTGCTTGCTTGGTAATCTTACAAGCGTGGAACTTTTCGTAGTATTTCTTACTATTCATAAGAATCTTTTTAGCAAGTGCTGGCGTAGGCTCAGTTACAGTAACATGATAAAAGCGGCGCATTAGCGCACGATCTTTTTCAAAACTGCTTGTGTATTCTTCCCAGGTTGTGCTTGCAATAACTTTAAGTTTGCCTCTGCCCAAGTAAGGCTTTAGCATGTTAGCAAAATCTGTGCCTCCACTGCCGCCTGCTCCTGCACCCTTAAGAGTATGTGCTTCATCAATAAACAGGATACACTTTTTCTTTTCAATCAATGCGCCTAGTACTTCTTTAACACGTTCTTCAAACTGTCCACGATACTGTGTTCCGGCAAGCATACTGCCTACATCCAAGTTGTAAACTATGTGATCTTGTAAATATTCAGGCACATCTTTGTTAACAATCTTTACAGCAAGTCCTTCTGCGACTGCGGTTTTACCAACACCTGGATCACCTACCATAAGCACGTTGCTTTTATTACGGCGTGCAAATGTTTGTGTAATATCATCTATAATATCGTCTCTGCCAATAACAGGATCCAAGGTTTTTTGCTGGGCTTGTTCATTGTAATTTTCACAGTATTCATCAATAACACCATCTAGATACTGCATCTGTTGCTTGTTAAGTTGGCTACTTTTGTTATTTTGTTTTACAAAACGTATAAATTCTTCCTTGTTTACGTTATACTTCATTAGAAAGTAACTACTATGACTGTTGTTTTCGCTCATAATACTAATAAAGATGTCTAGCAAATTAACCATATCTCTGCCACTAAACAATACACTTGTAAGCGCACGATTGAACACACGTTCTAGACTTTGTGTTTTTATTTGGCTTTTGCCGTGCGATGATTGAAATGTATCAGCAACATGGCTTTCTATATCTAGTTGTAGATCATTTAGTTGTATTCCAAAACTAGTTAACATTTTAGCAAAGTCGACATTCTTAAACATACCTAGTAGCATGTGTTCAGTACTGATGTATACATGTCCGTACTTGCCTGCAATTTTGCCTGCGGTCTCTAGTGCTTGGTCTACTTCTCTAGCGGTTTTCATTGTTGCTCATCTCTTAGTTTTGTGCATATATTTAATTGCTGTTGTGTTAAGTTTTCAGGTATTTTTACTAATACTTGTACAATCAAATCGCCTCTAACGTTTGACTTATCGCATAGTCCGTGATTTGGTATTTTCAAACTGTTGCCGTACTGTGTACCTGCAGGAATATTAAGGTTTATCTTTTTATTCTCCAGTGTATTAATCTGAACTACTGTACCTATTATAGCATCCCATGCACTTACTGTCAAGTGCATTTTTAAGTTTTCGCCTTCTCTTACGAATACATCATGTTCGTTTACGTTTATCGTAACAGTAAGATCACCTGGCGGCAAGTTGCTGTGTGTTTTATCTCCCAATGAACCATACTTTATTTTAGTTCCGTTGTTAATGCCTTTGGGTATTTTGAGATTTACTAGGTGTCTGCTACCATCTGTGTGTTTTATGCTAACTGTTTTTTCTTGGTCTGCTAGTATTTCTTCTAGTGTGCAGTCTATGCTTATTGCTAGATTCTTGTTAGCTCTTGCACGGTGATATTCTCGTTTACTGGGATGAAAGCCTGCACCTCCAAATACTGTAAACATATCATCAAATACACTATCCATATTGCCAGTGTTTATTTTAATGTTTTGTCTGCGACTGTTACGATGATCAAATGCTGCACGTTTATGTGGATCTTTAAGAACTTCATACGCCTCAGCAACAGCATGAAAGGTATCAACATCACCGCCACTGTCAGGGTGATGCTGTTTTGCTTTGTTGCGATACGCTGATTGTATATCTTTAGGACTACATGTAGGTTCGAGTCCTAGTACATCATAATAGTTCATAACTGTAATTATACTATACTAGGACTTGATTGTAAATTACTTTTTGGCTTTGCCTACTGCTTGTGCACCAAAGAATGCTGCAACAATAGCAGCAACAGATACAAAATATACTGCAGCCATATCACCTAAAATCTTAGCAGCCTGCTCCATGCCAACAATATTTGCAATCAGCACGATTGCAGGATACAATAACATTCCAAACAATGCAAACCATGCCATCTTCCGCTGTGCATCTCTCATAGCATCTGCATCTTCAAGTTCTTTACGCTTAAACTCCAGGTACATTTGTTCTTCTTCTTTAGTTACATACCCATCACCATTTGAGTCCGCGGGATGAAATGTCCCTGTTGCTGCTCTAACTGCAGCAATATCTTCTTTTGTTGGCTCAGCCATCTTCTCTCTCCATCTTGGCTATACGAGCTTCTAACTCGTCAATTTTATTTGTTATCTTTGGATACTTTACACGCCATGCATTGGGATCATTTTGTAACCAAGTCCAACCCCACTTAGTAGCCAAACATTCAAGACTTGCATCAAACTTGCGCACTGCCCATATAGCCATGCGTGTGTCTTTGAACCAAAACAGAAAAGCAGCACCAAATAAACTACCAAATATTCCTGTATAAATCCAAAGGCGATCACTCGCCATGCTTTGTATCATGTCCCACATTGTTTTGTATCCTCCAGTTCATACGCTCCACAGTGTCATCTCTATCCACTACTGGTTGCAGTGTTGTATTTAACTGTTTAATACTGCAAATCCAATTAATTACTCCGTGTCTTGGGCCGAACACGTCTTGGGATTCTTTTTTAAAGTTATTTGGATTAAAAGTTGGCACAGGCATCCAATACATATAGTAGTGAAATGTTTTTAAGTAATCATATATTTCACAATATGTAGTAGGATCTTGCATCTCTACTAGTATACTAGGTTGTTGATTAGTAAGCACACCAGTCATGCCTTGTAGTATTCTTAGTTCGAAACCTTCTGTATCTATCTTTACAAAGTCAATTTTTTCTATATCATAACTGTCAATAGTCCTAGATATACTAGAGCCATTTGATTCTACAAACCTAGTTTTTCCAAAGTTAAATTCTGTATTACCAAAGGAGTCGCAGTTACTTACTGCATTTTTTATCACACTTATATTATTGTAATCTCGTGTGTTTGCTATCAGTAGTTCGTAGTTATTGACGTCTGGCTCAAACGCATATACCTGCTGAACATGAGGAGCAATACTTACAGTATGTGTTCCTATGTTAGCACCTATGTCTATGTATATGCTATCTTTGTTGACTAAACTTAGTATCATCTCTATTTCAGGATGACAGTATTCTCCATACAAGTTTAAACTATGCCCTATTGTGGGATCCTCATGGTAGTAGGACATTAAACCGTAACGTGTATTAGTCTGTTTTTGCAGGCTCATCAGGCTGCATTGCCTTTTCGTAATAGACTATTATCTCACTTTGTTGATTGATAAAGCGGCGCAGTTCTGCCACGTTAAGTGCTAAATTTTCATAATCTTTAACGCTTAGTGAAACAAATGCTAAGTCGCCATTCTCTGCCTTAAAGTCTTCAATAAACTTTTCTAAGTTTGCTTCGTTGACTACATATACACGGGTGTCAACTAAATCAATTGGCTTTGGTCGTGTCGCTATCGGTACTGTTGTTTTCACCGTCTGCGTTACTACTTTGATCTCCGGCTCCGGTTGTAGCCGGCTGCAACCACTTAGGAAGAGGACGGCTACTGCCATCAGTACTACCGGTCTCGCCCATGATTTCACGCCATAGTTTTGCTGTTGCGCCATTCATACGTCCTTCTAGATTTGCTGCATCTCTTAATGCATCTCCTAGCAAGTCCAATTGACGAAGTTTTTTGCGTAAGTTATCTCCATACGCTTCTGCTTCCTGCAACTGTGCTTGTAGGGTTTGTTGTAGTTTTGCGTTGTTCTTTGCTTCTGCTCTTAGTGTATCAATGCTTGCTTCACTGGTTTCAATCGCAACTTCTAGTTTAGCATTGTTGTCTCGTAACGTTGCTATCTCTGCTTGCGTTGTGTCGTAGTAATACTTGGCACCATATCCAGCGATGCCAAGTACGCCCATAAGCGCAATTAATACATATATTTTAAACATTTATTCGCTCTTGTAAATTGTCCATGCGCCATATGCAATAGCAATATACGCTGCTAGTTTAGCAAATGGTCCTGCAATTAAAACAATGAGACCCATTGCAATTAACATTGCTCCGTCCCAACTTGTTCTTTCTTCTAATCTACTTGTTATGAATTTTTTTATCATTTTCACACTCCTTACATCTACATGTATCGCATATTTTAATTAAATTATGACCGCCTTCATAAGTACGCTCTTCACGCCAGTTTTGCGTTCCGCAATGACTATTATCACCGCAGTTCTGGCATTTTATTGGTTTGTACTTTACTTGACTCAAATCGTCTCCAAGTTATGCTAGAGCTCGCATGCGATCAACAAGACGCTGTGCTCTGTTAGTTACCTGACGGTACCAACCACTGTCAACCATTTCGTCTGCAGCATCATTCCAATCGCGATTATCAACGCCACGCTTCATACCCTTGAACTTGCTTAGTCTAGGACGGCCCATGTTGAACATCATATTGGCAACAATTAACTGCACTTCTTCTGGCAAGTCATCAAAGTCTGGATAAAGAATTTGGCAATCCGCTAGTACTATTTCACAATCTTTTTGGAAAAGTTCTGTAACACGTTCTTCAGTTACTGGAGTGCCTACATCAGCACCGTACTCGGGGTCGCTCTCAAGGATAAGATGCCCAATGCCAACAGTAGGCAAACCTAGATGATCTAGGTATACTTCATATACTACGCCTTCGTCAGTCGCGAGGTCTTCTTGTAAACGCTCTAAATTCATTGATGTCTCCTTTTGTGCGAGGTACTCTCGCTGTGTTTAGTATACTTTCAATTGCTATTGCAGCAGTTTGAGCATCCCTGTAGTTTTTTGGACTAAGTGGAATACTGTTAGCGAGCGTGTCTTGTGAGAGTTTTTGCACTGCATTTTTACTACTGTCTGGTTTTGCAAAATACATCATCTTCCAATCTTCTACATCTGTGAGATTGTTTAAATCGCTTATCATACTCATAAACTTTTGTGGATATGTACTACGGCGTTCTGCTTCTACAAATACTATATAACGACCTTCGCTAATCTCTCCAGCACTAGTCTCTGCATCAATTACCCAGTCATAACCCATTTCAATAAAGTTCTCTAGATCCATTGCTGGCTGCTTGCCAAACACTTTAAATGTAGCAACAATTACTGCGTCATCCTTGCCCATCTTTGGTTTGTACTCATCAAAGTGTACAGTATCTTCAACTCGACCTTCTAGGTCTTGTGGATCAAGCGCCATCCTGCTGTTCCTCGTCTGTCTTTGTGTTCATTAGTTCGCTTTGATCTAAGCCTTCTTCGTAAGCATCATCAATTTCTTGTAGATCAATTTCACTGCCTTCAATATCCATGTAGCCATCTTTGAACTCTTTAATAAGTTCAATAGGAAGTTTAATACTAACTAGCCACACAGGATCTTCACGCATCTTAGCCTTTTTTGTGCCAGGACGAAAATCATCATAGCCTTCTATTTTAACTGGTGTGCTAAGTTTACTTTCTTGGAATGTAACTTTAGCGTTGTAACCTAAAAGTCGTTTTGCTCCATCTGGATCAGGCATTGCCTTCTTGGGCCACATAAATGTTGCTTCTACCCAATGCTTTTTACGGATAGGGCCTTCTACTAGTTCGCCCTTTTTCCAATTCTTAAAAGCATATAAATCCAAACTATCCATGACACGCTCAATATCCATCATGGTTTCGAGGCTACTTTCGCTCATGTAGATTGTTTTTGTGTTTTTTACTATATCAACAATATCCATTACACTATCCTATCGTATAACATATTTATCCATTCAACGTGCGCAGACTCTTGAGGATGAGTTGTGTAAAACGGCTGTTGTGTTCGCTTTGCCCATGTATACATGCCTTCATCATGTGCAAACCAGTGTATACTTTGTCTTAGAGTTGACAGTGTTGTGTCCATTCCACTATTACATTCAAATAAACTATTATCAACACACAAGAATGCATATGCTATATCGTGGTTATCCAAGTAGTTTTGCAGCATTACTATTTCACACCAACTAGTGTATAGTTCCCAATATTCAGTTTGTGCTACGTTTTCAACATAACTTTTAGCAAAATCACTGATACCTGTTGCTTCTGCATTGGCTCTATTTGCTTGCTGTGCTTGTAATACCGCATCATCTTTGTTATGAAAATGATCTTCAAAGTTTTGTTCGTTGTAAGTCCAAGGATTTATACTGTACCATGGACTATCTACATGCCCGGTATCATATGCAAATCTAAACTCGTAACGATTAGGAAAACTCCACATTACAGCAACAAACAAGTCTAGGTCTTTGTACTTGTTTACTGCATTCATTACATTGCGGCGTATACTACTGTTACTTGCTGCTGGTCGTGCGGTGTTGCACATGTTCCAGCCTTTACGTTGAGCAATTATATTTGCCCAAGCATGTTCTTGACTAGGTAGTTCACTTCCGTAAGTAAAACTATCACCGCCGGCGATTAGTACTGTCATAAATTTTTATCTTCTGCAAAATTTTGTGTAAAAATATGTTGGTCATCTTTCATGAATTGATCTAATGTTCTGCTACCAATATTAAAATGACATTTAAGATCCCAACAAGTTTCAGGTGCCCAGTCCTCAGTGAGATATCTAGCACCCAGCGTTTTCATTAATGCAAAATCATTTGTGTTAGCCGTCATTGCACTATGTGACTTTTCATATTTTGCATTGTTAATCTTGTTAACAACAAATCCATTTTTCTTCATTGTTTGTGCTACTTGTTCTATTGTATATTGTATAGGTCCTGTTGCATTGTAGTTTTTATAAAAATGTTTTTTATCACCTAAGCACTGTTCTATTGCAGTTGCTAGACAGCGTGGATCTAAGTATGGTGCAGTGGCACGACCTCTGTAGTTGTCTAATACACCATTGTTGTACTGCTCAGTAAATAGATTATTCATTAGAGGAGCAATATCAAAACTTGTATATGGAAGTCGTGCTTCCCGCATAAATGATTCTAGTTGGCTGTGTATAAGCCTCCATGGACCAAGACTGCCTATTTTTACAATGTGTTTAATATTGCTATTCATCGCACTAAGCATAAAACGCTTGGCGTCATCTAACATAGTTTCAGTTTTGGGCAGTATTAAGAATATTACGTCACTGTCTAACAAGGCATTCCAAGTATCACTGTCATCCAATTGGTAACTATGATAATTGTAATTGCCTTTAAAGTACGCACCTATTTGACTGTTACGTCCTGTAAATGTAATTTTCATATTTTAAATATTGTATCTTTGTTTGAATTTGCTAGTATTTCTCGAGTACGATCTGTTTTAAGTCCAGTCATTTGCAACACTGCACGAGGATGACTGCTTGCGTTTGCTGTGCAGTGTGGAACATTACTCCAGTCAAATACATGCACTTCTCCTGCACGCCATTTGTCGTACATGCAGTTTCCATACATATAAAAATGTCCTGGCTTCCAATCATCTAACATTATAGTAATACGCACAATACGCTCTGGATCATCTGGACATCTATCCCATAGTTTATCAATGTGCATGTTAAACATCTGACCAGTCATTTGTATGTGTGCTTGCCACTTAACTAAACTAACACCGTCGCTTGTTAGTTGAAAATAATCCATCATTTTGTACAGTGTTGGGTAGTCTGACCAATCAGCAAAACTATTTTTGTTTGTTAACATCAAACCTTTTGGATCACCGCCTGCTTGTGCAATATCATATTCTTCTGATGTTAACATAGGAGGGTCTTTACGCTTTTGTGCAAAGTGTTTTCGAGTTGCCCAGTTTACAGGATGTGTGGCTTGTACAAGTCTATCACGTTCCTCTTGCCAATCGCCTTCAAATCTACCAATCACTTCGAACCAGTCGCCAGGTTTATCCTCTACAGTGTCATCAAAATGATATTCACTGTGTCTAACAGTCCAATCCCAACTGCTTGGATATAAGTCAGGATTGTCTAGTTTTGTGTTTTTATTCCAATCTCTCATTTTGTGTCTTTTTCAATGTGAGGTTGACTGCCGTCAATCATATGTCCTACATCGTTTCTGCGTCTATCTAACCAACTGTGTTCTACATAGTGTACATACTTTGCATTTGGATCTTTGTTAAGTATGTAGTGCAAACGTTCATTGGTGTAATCTACAGGAATATCTAATACGCTGTCAAGACTTTTAACATACTGGTGTCTAAACATGTAAAGCAACTCAACACTTAGAAACGTGTGTCGATACTCCACGATATCTTCGATCTTATTTAAGTAGTTATGCAAACTCTCAACACCACGCTTGCGTAATTGGTTTTGTGCAGTAATGTTTTGATCTCTTCCAATTATACCAACTTGTAAGTTGCCTTTTTCATTGAGCCTACGCAATACTTCTTTGTAGTTAGGATACTTTGTGTGTCTTATGTCGTCGTGATCTTTGTCAACATAAGGTCCACTTACACTAAGCACATAGTTTTCATGCTCAGTCCAGTCATATTTGTCAATGTTTTCAGGTGTATTCCAAATATCTTTAAATGGAGCATTGTCATGGTTAATCCAGTATTCACGCAAAAGTTGATCCCAACCATGCACATTACTGTGCATGGAGAGAACTTTACTAAACACATGATTACCTGTGCCCTGCGGGCCACTAATCACTAAGATGTTTGCCATTATTTTACAAGCTCTGGCTTGTAAACTGCTTTGATACCAAATGCTTGTGTGTTAAATTCTACAAGTGTTTTTAGTGCATCTGCAGTAACAAACTTCATTAGCGTATCAACTTGTGCATTACCTGCATCACCTAGCATCCACTCGTACTTGCCAACTTTCTTTTGAATCTTCTTAATACTCTCAGGATTCTTTGAAACTTGCTCTAGTGCTGCTACTAGTTTTGCACGGTTAGGATTGCCTTTGTTAACCCATAGTGCTTTTTGCAAACCATCACGGAAACTTTTTACAAGTTTGTAAGCATCTGCTAGATCACCTTTTGGCATGTCATTGTACATGTTACTAAACTGTGTTTCCATTTGAATGCCTGGATAGTTTGGATCATCTGCATGTGAACCGTCGGGCTGTAGAATACCATGATGGAACCATAAACGTGCTTCACCTTTGTCAATTACTGGCTGTACATGCTTTTTAAAACTTGCAGGATTTTCGCGAGTACCGTTAAGTTCGCCACGCTTGAATGCAAGACGCCTTTCGTTGCCCTTCATTCCTTTAATCCAGTTTACCTTTTCATTAAAGCAACCAATGTATGCTTCTGTGCTAGGCAAGTTACCACACTTTAGCAGTGTCATTGCAATACCTTCAGGGATCTTTCCGCCCCCGCCACTGAAACTAGTTTTGCCACCATTGTATGGATCGTGATCACCATACACTGCAGTAATGATGTTAAGGTTCATTAGTCCAATACTGTCATAGTCTTTGTAGTTATAGTCAACTTGTTCGTTGAGGAAACTAACACCGTTACCGCCATTGCTTACCATAATAGTTTTGTCATCAAAACGTAGTTCATTGTGAAACTTGTTAAAGCCAGGAATGTCTCTTGCACCACGGATATGCTTGAGAACAATCTTCTCACCATCCAAGTACTTTTCCATTTCAGTAGCAACAATTTGTGCCCACTGACTTGTACCGCCACCTGGCTTTTGTGGTACAATCATTGTGTAATCAGCAACTGCTGATGTTGTGAATCCTAGCATTAGTGCTAGTGATAGTAAAAGTTTACGCATAATCTATTCTTCCTTTTCTCATAATACTGTATGTGAATATTCCAATAATGCATACAATTAGTGTCATGAATATTGGTCTTGTTATAAGTGTTTCCACAGTGTAAAGTCCTGTGATCTGAAGTGTTAATCCTTCAACTTTTTCTGCTAGTATGTAACCAATTAACATAGCAGGTCTGCTAAACTTGTAATGCCGCATTGTAAATCCTATTACAGAAAATACTGCTAACATTGCAAGGTCTTCCCATCCACCTGTGTACTGCATACTAGTAAAAATAATTAATCCTAGTAGCACAGGAAAATAGTATTTGTATGGTACTGCGGCTAGTTTACTAATAGGTTTTATTAGAAACATACAAATAAGTGCAACAATAATTGTAGCACCCAAGAAGCCAAATGTCATACTTTTAAATAATTCTGTGTCCTCTGCAATATCCGGAGTGCCTAGTTCTATGTTTAGGTACATAAACAAACTCATTAGTATAGCAGCAAACTTTGCACCCGGTATTCCAAATATTACTGTTGTAATCATTGATGTTGCTTTTTGTGCATTGTTAGCACCCTCTGGTCCTATTACACCTTTGATGTTACCATTGCCAAACTTTTCATTAGGGTTACTAGCAACTGCCTGACCATATGCCATCCAGTCTGCCATCTGTCCACCAAGTCCAGGTAGCAAGCCAATAAACGCACCAATAAAGCCGCCGCGCAGTGCAAGCCATCTATTCTCCCAACTTGCTTTCATGCCTGCCCAAAGTTCACCTTTAGCAATCACACTGTCTGCAGTTTTATGTTTGAGAAATAGTCCTCTTGTAAGTTCTGGCACAGCAAATAGTCCTGCTGCAACTGCCATAATCTGTATTCCATCCTCGAGGTAGAACCAATATTCTGCACCAAAACGAGGAGCATTGTTGTCTGGATTGCATCCAACTAAGCCAACAAAAATACCAAATGCAATTGCACACACAGTACGAAACCAGTACTGATTACTTAAAAATCCAACTGTAGCGAATGCTAGTGCAACAAATGCCCACAGTTCAGGTACACCAAATATGTATATTAGATTAGTGTACCACGGCAGGAGTAGAAATACTAAACAGCCCCATAGTATACCATTTACTGTGCTTGTTGTTACAGCCGCGCTGATAGCATACCCTGCCCTGCCACGTTGTGCAAGCGGAAAGCCATCCACCATAGTAGCCGCAGCACTGTTAGCACCGGGTATACCTAGCAGTATTGCAGTGAAACTGTCGCCTGTTGTACTTGCTGCAACAACTGCCATAAGAAATATTACACCCATATATGGTTCGTGTGCAAAATAACTTATAAAACCAAATAGTGCTACCAAGCCTGTGGTTGCACCTGCACTAGGTATAATGCCTATAATAAGTCCATAAAATACTCCTGCGAGTAAGTATGCTATCATTTCAATCATAGAGAATCCACGACGGTGCAAACACCGATCGTGCCTTTTAAAATTTACGGGAATCTACAACTGAACTTCTGGGCCTTCCGCCTTATGAGAGCGTTAGTTGTAGTATAAGTTTATTTAGTCCGCCACACAAAGTATAACCTATTTTTGTGAGTGTCAGTTCTAATGTCTAGTATATCCACATCTAGTTGTTCTGCACAGTTAACAATAAAGTTACTGTCCCATGGATAAAAGTAAATCCAATCACTTTCTGCTTTGTCGTGTGGTAAGCCTGGATTTGCACGGAAATACATAAGCGCACCTGGATTACACAAACTTACTGCATGTTCAAGTTCTGCATAGATTTTATCTGTGCTACCAAAATTAATACTACCAAGTGCAAGTGTTGCATCAAACTTTTCTTCTGGATGATAATCTAACAGTGCAACTTCATGATCTGCACATTTGTTGTAGGGATCAATGCCAACTAGGTTATGAATTTTGCCTTTGAATTCGTGATACCCGCAACCAATGTCTAGTACACGGCGCGGCTTTAGTGCATTGACTTCATCAATTAGACGTAGCCCACTCCATTTAAAGTTTTTAATACCGCCGTTCCAAACACCGCCAAAGTATTTGTGTAATACTTTGTCATCAATACGATCAACAAGTTCACCAATGTTATTATAGGACACATCATCAATTTCAATGTTAAACGTGCCTTGTATAGCCTGCTGTAGTGTTACTGGATTACGCAACAACTGTGGACTAACATGTATCATTTTTTCAAGTTTGTGTAGTATTTTGTGGTTCATTTTTTAATTTCCATTGGTTGTACAAATAGTCTGCATATATTTTATTTGTTTCTTTGTTCATATGAAATCCGTCACGGTTTCTTTCTTTAGCATCAACGGTAAAAATTTTACAGTGCTTTAAAAATGCTTTTTCAATTTTTGTAAAACAATACAAAGGTAGTGCAGTTTCATATGCATTTGTTATTCTTTGTTCTAAGAAATAATCCTTGTTATCTATAAATTCATCAGTTACTTGTATAAACTTACCCATACACAGCCGACGATGCAAAAAACTATACATTACAAAAGTATCCTTTACATCAAACACTAGACATGCTTTATTATATACTAACTTAATTGCATCGTTGCCAGCACCGTCCATTCCAAAATTCAGTGTAGGTATATCAAATCTCTGTGCTAGTTGACTACACCAACTGTGTTCTATAGGACCTCCTATGTTAACTGTAAAACTGTCTCCTAAACATATGTTTACTGGCTTGCCAATATATTGCTCGTATTCAGGACCTCTAAATCCCCAACTGTTAAATTCATATTCAAAGTCCTGTATAGGGTAGTCATACCAGTCTTGTTTTGATCTAAGGGATTTATTGCATCTATTGGGATGATCCCCTCCACTTGTTTTACCGCGATAATTAGCTCTGCTTTTACAATAATTTAGATTAGTTATCAGCATTAGGCTTGTAAGTACCTATAAAAATATCACTGTGTTTATTATGTTGTAGCCATTGTACACTATGCTTTTGTCCAAAGTCAAGTATTAACTTGTTTTGTTCTTGAATACGATAGGTCATAAAGTAATCACTTTCATACCAATCATAGTTTGGGTATGTTATATCGAATCCACCTGCTTGCTTCCACCACAGAAAACTTGCCCAGTCTGGTCTGTATACTAATTGTATCCAAGCAAGTGGATAAGCATCTTGTATTGCCTCAAAGTAGTAGGGCCACTCATGACTCATTATTAGTTTACAGCCCTGCGCAGGATCTGCATCTGTGTACGGAGCATTTAAGTTTGATCGATCTAAACTTACATCAAACTCCATGCCTGTGCCATAGTATGCTTCTTGGTGACCTGCAAAACCATGATGAGTGTAATTGCGATGTTCTGCACGATCTGTGCAGTTGTATTGACCCGAGGATTTTATTTCCCTGGCAATGCCACTCCAGCGACTGCCTGGAACACCTGTGAAAAATATGTATTCAGGTAGCATAGATTTTACTTTCTATTTCTATTCTTTGTGCAATATCTTGTTGTGATATTGCAGCATAGTTGTTAGTTGTAGTTGTCCATTTATTGTAAACTTCAACTGCTTCGTCAAAGTTTAGCACACGATTCTGCTTGTCTTGCAAAGTATTCATTTTGACAGGAATTTCATTTGGTAGTCTGCTTGGAACCATGCTTTGTATAAACTTTTTTAACTGCATTGCAAGTGGTGCTTTGTGTTTATCAAACAAATATTGTTTGTCTTTGGTTTGCATATACATACTAACTAGGTATCTTACAGTGCTATAATCTTGTAAACTAATACCAAATCTATCCGTAATACTGTGATCTAATCCTGTTAATTCTTTCATCATGTTATCAACGTCACAGTGATTGTCGTCATAGTCTACTGCTCTTGTAATATTAAAATTATCCTCTGCCCAATATTCATAGCCTTTATATTGTTCTAGTTTGCGATTAAAATATTCTAAATTCAATTTTTGTTTTATATATTTGCCGTGTACTTCAATTCTATCCGCTACGCTAAACACATTTAGCGTATGTGTATTGTGCCTAATACTCCAACTTAGTGCATATTCGAATGGGTCTCTAGTACAATAAAATATCTTATCAAACTTTTTATTGCACACATCATATAATGGTTGATAGTCTTCTTTTTTAAGTTTACTGCGATTAGTAATATGATATTGTGCAATTCTACTTACTAAATTATTTGTTGTAGTTTCTAGTAATCCACATATTTCAGGTATGGTCTGTGAATATTTTTTATCAACCTCTTTGCAAAGATTACCTTGTGAAAATCCTAGTCCATTGAGCAGTTCGTGTGTATTCCAATAGTCTAGGTTTGCGCTGTTTAGATATACAGTGAGAGCCCTCTGCAAATAGGTGCTACCTACACCATCAGGTGTCAAAATCAAATAGTTTGGAAGCATAAAATTATTTATCCATTATATGCGTACTTATCTAATATATGATACTATAACTCCACATATAGTATCGTAAGTAATATTGAAAGGGAGGCATACAGTCTTCATGAAATCAAACATTCCTATGCTTCTCTATACCCCAAGGAGATAGCATACACAATGGCTAGAAAACAGCGCAAAGCAAAAGCTCAGCGACGTCAGACACACGCTGAATTTGTAGAATCGAATGTACACTACTTACCACAAGCACAAAAACAAAAACAAGTTCATATAAATGGACGCAATCCAAACCAAAAAGAGTATATACAAAAACTCTTAGATCCGCAACAAACTATTATTTTCGCAACAGGACCTGCAGGTACGGGTAAAACCATGCTGGCTGTACTGGCTGCTGTAAAGGCTCTCAAGGATCATACGATTGACAGAATTATTGTGACCAGACCAGCAGTTGGTGTTGACGATGAAAAGCATGGTTTTCTACCAGGAAGTTTAGAACAGAAGATGGAGCCGTGGACAAAGCCTATATTTGATGTAGTGCGTGAATACTACAATGCAAAGCAAATACAAACCATGATTGCCGAAGGTGTGATTGAAATATCTCCACTTGCATTCATGCGGGGTCGAACTTTTAAAAACGCCTTTGTTATTGCAGATGAAATGCAGAATGCTACACCAGGACAAATGAAAATGCTACTAACACGCATTGGTGACGATAGTCGCATGGCTATAACAGGAGATATTGCACAAACAGATCGCAAAGAGTATGAAAATGGACTTATGGATTTTCAAAAGTTATACGCACAGTACAGTGAAAGCAAGTATATAAGTGTGTGTGCTTTCGACAACGCAGATATTGAAAGACACCCTGCAGTTGCGGAAGTACTAGACATATATGGTGATAAATAAACGTGTTATAACAAACTCGGAGAAGTCAAATGGATTATAGATTCGCAATTCGTTGCTGGCAGGATAAAGCAGGTAGTGAAAATGCAAAAGCAAATGTTTTTGTTGGCAGTACTCAGGTACTAACAGAAGTTGAAATTACTGCTACCAGTGCAGACAGTCCACAGGTTATTGCATGGGAAAGCACAGGATTGACAGATCCTAAAAACGATAACAGTGTTACGTTTGCTGTAAAAGTAGTGCTTGCAAATGAATACTATGTTGACGCAGACACAGATAGAAATATTTGGATCAATGGCTTTGGACTTATTACAAAAGCGGCGGACGGTGCTTACAAGCAGGGTGACACTACAATTACAGATTTTACTGATTGGACTAACTACGAAACTTCAACTGTACCAACTGCAGTGACAGGTGATCAAATTGCAAGCGATTGGTGGAGCGGCAGAGGAGACACTACTTTCTTTAATATTCCAGTTTGGGGCGGTGATGATACTGGCGTAACTATGACAGTGCCAATTGCAATCAATACATGTAAACCTGCTGAATAAAAAAAATTAAAGTTTAAAAGAAAAGAGCCGCAAGGCTCTTTTTAGTTGACTAAAATTTGGCAGAGGATGTAGGAGTCGAACCCACGCTTACAGGGTTGGAGCCTGTCGTGCTACCGTAACACTTATCCCCTTTATTCGTGTTCACC
>Ga0209232_1000769_pt1 | contig 18584 bp, 25 predicted proteins | sample ETNvirenome_2_60_FD_184066 | JGI IMG/M metagenome (GOLD analysis project Ga0209232, IMG submission 184066) | Marine viral communities from the Pacific Ocean - ETNP_2_60 (SPAdes) (version 2) | ecosystem: Environmental > Aquatic > Marine > Oceanic | place: Pacific Ocean | collected 2013-06-22
CCTCAAAGGTCACGACTCTATCAGGCGAGTGTATGCACAAGAAGGCAAAGCACCTACCTTGACCACCATGCAAGGTGGACACAGAGAACCAAAGGTTGCCATTGGTAGAATTGTTAATCGCAGACTAGACGAGCATGGTACTAGGAAAGATGACCAACTAGACTTACCATTCACTAGACAACTAGAGGTACGAGCAGATGACAAGTCAAACTGTCTTACTACTGTGCAGAAAGATAATGTGGTAGTATCAAAAGATATGTGGCGAAAGCTTACACCTCTTGAGTGTGAGAGATTGCAGACACTACCTGATAACTATACGAATCATGTATCTAATAGTCAGAGATATAAGATGATAGGTAATGGTTGGACAGTAGATGTGATTGCACATATACTCAAGACTATGGATTATGAGAAAAAATATTTACTAACTGACCCTATATGGGATGAAAGGTGGACAAGATGATAGCTGAATCACTAATATGCCTAGCACTTAATGTGTACCATGAAGCAAAGAACCAAAGCTTCATAGGACAGGTAGCAGTAGCACAAGTAGTAATGAATAGAGTAGAGGACTCTAGGTATCCTAACAACGTCTGTGACGTAGTTAAACAAGGCTTAACGTACAAGTGGAAACCTACTCTACCTATAAAGAACAGATGCCAATTCAGTTGGTACTGTGATGGTAAGAGTGATAAACCAAGAGAACATAAGGCATGGAAAGATGCTTTACACGTAGCAAATGGTGTATATAATGGACACTTAGATGACTTTGTTGAAGGTGCAACACACTACCATGCTCACTATGTTAATCCTAGTTGGGCAGAAACTAAAACTTATATAACAAGAATAGATGACCACATATTTTATAGGTGGGATATAGAAAGGAAAAAGAAATGAACCTAATAGAACTAGAGAAACAAATCAAAAAGTATAAGATTGTTGAAAATATTAAAGATGGTATAGCAGATGGCTTATTGCATGGCGAAAGAGATGATGCTAAGTCACATCACTATTATAATATAGGCTATGACTATGGTTGTACCATGTTTGATATGCTTGGCACTAGTATTTGTAGAACTAAAATAAATGATGAGGAGATTGATTAATGTGGCATAGAATAGCAAACTTTTTTAATGTAGATTATCATAAGAACTATGGCGAAGGTACAAAGTTTGACCTTGACTATGGTAAGTTATTAATTATAGGACTATGTATTTATATAGCAGTTATGGTTTCATAATGAAGATAGCTAAAGTAAATCCTATTGCAAAAGCTTTTGCCTATCTTAGAAAAAGAACTCAAGTAGTTCCACCTAAGAAAGGTAAAGGTTCATATAAAAGAAAGGAAAAAAATGGACAACTTAGAACCTAGTAAACCTAACAGAAAAAAGTTTGATATGGACTTGAAGTATGGTAAGGTAAGGGAAAAACTTGTGGCAGAAATGTTGCAGGATAAAAAGATTGAAGTCAAATCTGAGAGAGACATATGGCAGAAGACAGGCAACATTGCCATAGAGTATCAGTCATATGGAAAGCCAAGTGGTATTCAAACTACTGAAGCAGATTATTGGTTTCATAATTTATGTATAGGCAAGGAAGTGTTCTGTACTTTAGTCTTTGATATCAATAGCTTACGTAAGATTATTGATAACTTGGACTACAAAAAGAGTGTGTCAGGTGGAGACCATAATGCAAGTAGAATGTATCTACTAAACTTGCAGAAGTTATTTTCATCTGATGTAATTAAAACATTTAAAGGAGAATAAAATGAGTGAAGAAAAAAATAATAATAGACAGACAATGATAAGCAATTTAAAAACTTATTATGTAGGTATGATGGCAAAGCATAAAGCTAATGTAAGTGTGTATCTAAATAACCCTGCAGGGATAGGCGAACATAATGATATCATTGAATCTATTGATAAGGAATTAGAGAGTTTAGCTAGTGCATGGGATAAGCATGAGATACTAAATAAATTCTTTGATGAAAAGAATAAATCAGTTTATTTATAATTATCTTTACAAAAATAAGGATTCGTGGTATGATTAAAAAAGTTCTGAAGGGGAAAAGATATAGACTGCTACGTAACAGGTGGGAAGTATCTGTTATAGAGGTAATAAAAAATACCTATGTAGTTAGTGCTAGTAATGAAATGGAAGCCTTAGATAAAATGGAAATGATGAAGAAACCTACGTACAAAGAAGAACTAGATTCAGTTGTGGATGTAGTTAGAAAAATAACTTACTCGTAGGTGGTATCATGGACAAAGAACCTAAAGGATACTACGATTGGATTTTATGGAAAATAAAGCAGGAGAAAAAAAGAATGGATGAAGAAGCAAATGTTCCTGAATACCTAACAGGCAAAGGAAAGTTAACAATAAACAAAGAACTTGAGGATGTGGTAAACCATCCTATTCATTATAATAAATCAGGTATAGAAACTATTGATGCAATAGAAGCAATGACTAATGAAGGCTTTGACTATTATCTTCAGGGAAACATTATGAAATACTTGTGGAGATACAAGTATAAGAATGGAGTAGAAGATTTAGAGAAGGCACAATGGTATCTTAATAAATTAATATCTACCATCAAAGATAGATATAAAGATTAGTAGAGAGTATCATGGCTAATCTATGGGATAATGACAAGAAAAAATTATTCAAGGAAATATATGAGGAGTTGCTCCAAGAAGGATATACACCTCAAGAAGCAAAGAAGTATGCTAGACATGAAGTCGCAGACAAGATTGAAAGTGATACTGAATTTATAAATGAAATAATAAAACAGGAGTATGAAGATGAGTGAAAAAAAAGAGTTTAATAATTTTGTAGATGGACAACAAGTTGAATGTGTGATATCATATGATGCAGACAAAGACTTGTATGAATGTATAGTTGCAAAAGATGGAAAGATAGATAACAAGTTCTACTCTATTAAGAGAAGTGCAATGGAAACTATTGCAAAGATATTAACAAAGTGGAAGGAATGATATGGGAGAATCAAAGGTAATTAAGAAAGGTAGTTGTGACAGGTGTGGTTCATCTGATGCAAATGTATTATATGAAGGTGGAACTAAGTTCTGCTTTTCATGTAGAACTTATTCAAAAGGAGAAGATATGGAACAAGTACATAAGCCTATATCTATAAATAGCAATCATCAAAATTTTAGTAGTGGAGTGGTAGATGGGATACCTGATAGAGGAATCAAGAAAGAGACTGCAAACTTTTATAATGTCCAAGTATTACACGATAGAAATAGTAATGTGGTTAAGCATATATATCCTTATTATGACATTAATAATAGTCACATAGGTAACAAGATAAGACTTGTAGCTAACAAAGGTTTCTCTGCAGAAGGCAACCTACCTAGAGCAGTTATGTTTGGACAGAACAAGTTTCCTCAAGGTGGTAAGTATCTTACTATATGTGAAGGCGAGATTGATGCAATGTCTGCCTATGAACTTCAAGGTTCTAAGTGGGCAAGTATTTCAATAAAGAATGGTTGTCAGTCTGCACTCAAAGATATCAAGGCAAACTATGACTACATCAATAAGTTTGACAAGGTTGTATTATGCTTTGATAATGATGAGCATGGTAAGAAAGCTGCAATCAAGGTTGCTCAAATATTCGAGCCTAACAAGTGTCTCATCATGGACATGAGATACAAGGATGCTAATGAGTATCTTATGAAAGGTAAGAAGCAAGAGTTCACTCAAGACTTTTGGAACGCAAAGCCTTACACTCCTGCAGGTATTCATAACCTTGCAGACATATCCTCTAGGATATATGCAGAGGATGATACAGAGACTTGTTTGTATCCTTATGCAGGACTCAATGAGAAGTTGTATGGTATCAGGACAGGCGAACTTGTTACCTTTACTGCAGGTACAGGAGCAGGTAAGTCATCCTTGATGAGAGAACTTATGCATCACTTACTTACTAATACAGAGCATAACATTGGTGTGTTTTCCTTAGAGGAAAATATCACTAGAACTATGCTACATATCATGTCAGTAGAAGCTAATGACAGACTGTATATCAAAGAGGTACAGAAGAACTATACACTAGAGCAGTTACAAGAGTTTGAGAAAAAGACTATTGGTACTAGAAGGTTCTATGGCTTCGACCACTTTGGTAGTATTACAACTGATGAGATACTGAACAGAGTTAGATACATGGTCAAGGCACTAGACTGTAAGTATATTCTTATTGACCATCTATCAATTCTTGTTTCAGGTATTGAAGGTGAAGATGAGAGAAGAAACATTGACCAACTTATGACTAAGCTACGTTCACTAGTAGAAGAAACTAGATGTGCAATGCTACTTGTGTCTCACTTGAGAAGAGCAAGTGGTGATAAAGGTCAAGAGCAAGGTAAAGAAATATCTTTATCAATGCTTAGAGGTTCTCATTCTATTGCACAGATATCAGATGCAGTCATTGCACTAGAGAGAGACCAACAAGCAGAAGACCCTACAGTAGCTAATACAACAACTGTCAGGGTACTAAAGAATAGATATGCAGGTGAGACAGGTGTTTCTGCTTACCTCTTATATAACAAAGACTCAGGGCGATTAACAGAAATAGAAAATCCCTTTGACTCAGATAAACAAACAGATGTAGAGGACTTTTTATGATAAAATTTGTAGTAGATATTGAAACTGATGACATACAGGCAAGTGTCATTCATTGTATTGTTGCCAAAGATATTGACACAGGAGATATCCTGTCATGGCATGGAGATACATTGAAGGACTTTGCTAAGTGGAGTGAGTCTGTGGATATATTTATTATGCATAATGGGATATCTTTTGATGCTCCAATACTCAATAGACTGACAGGTAGCAAGATAAAACTATCTCAAGTCAGAGACACTCTTATCCTTTCACAACTCTCTGACCCTGTGTTAGAAGGTGGACATTCACTCAAGGCATGGGGAGAGAGGTTGGGATTTGGAAAGCTAGACTATAATGACTTTTCTCATTTCAATGAAGAGATGTTAGAGTATTGTATCAAGGATGTTCAGTTAACACATAAATTATATAGACACTTACTACCTACACTAAAAAAGTATTCAAAGAAGTCTATGCTTCTTGAACATCAGGTAAGAGCAATAGTAAATAAGCAAGAAGAAAATGGTTTTAAGTTAGATATAGAACAAGCAGATAAGTTATGTTCAAAGCTTGAAGAAGAAGCAGATAAGATAGTAAAAGATTTACAAGAAATATTCCCACCTATCATTACTGAAAGATACTCAGAGAAGACAGGTAAGAGACTAGATGATAGTGTGGAAGAGTTCAATCCTAACTCTAGACAACAAATCTCAAAGAGATTGATAGAGAAAGGTTGGAAGCCTGAGAACCTTACACCTACAGGGCATCCTATTGTTGATGAAGGAACACTAAAAAGGATTAAAGATATTCCTGAAGCACAACAGATTGCTCATTATCTTCTATTGCAGAAGAGAGTTTCTCAGATTAAGTCTTGGATAGAAGTAGTCCAAGAAGATGGCAAGGTGCATGGTAGAGTTATGACATTGAAAGCAATCAGTGGCAGAATGGCTCACAACTCTCCAAACATGGCTCAAGTTCCTGCTTCCTATTCTCCCTATGGAAAGGAGTGTAGGTCAGTTTGGATACCTACCAATAGTAATTACGTATTACTAGGTTGTGATGCATCTAGTCTAGAACTTCGTTGCCTTGCCCACTACATGGGCGATTCCAAATTTACAAAGGAAGTAGTTGAAGGTGATATACATACTGCCAACCAGAAGGCTGCAGGTCTCAAGACTAGAGACCAAGCTAAGACTTTTATCTATGCTCTAATCTATGGAGCAGGTCCTGATAAAATAGGTCAGATAGTTGGTGGTGGTAAGACTGAAGGTAAGAAGATTATCAATAAGTTTATGTCCAATATGCCATCTCTTAAAACCTTGCGTGATAAGGTTGACAGAGTTGCAAAGAGAGGACAGATAAGAGGTATTGATGGTAGACTACTAAAGGTCAGGCAGTTTCATGCATCAATGAACCTACTCTTACAAGGAGCAGGTGCAATCATTTGTAAGGAATGGTTACGACAAATAACTTTAAAGGTGCAACAGGGGTTCGACTATAGCCTTGTTGCATCTATACATGACGAATACCAATTTGAAGTTCGTAGAGACCAAGCTGAAAGGTTTGGAGACCTAACTCAACAAGCTATGAAACTTGCACAGAAAGAACTGGATGTTCAATGTCCATTGGATAGTGAATATAAAATTGGAAAAAATTGGTATGAGACACATTAAGTGTTGACAGACTAATTGTTATGTAGTATAATTCATTATATTTTAATAGCAACTAAGATTGCACTAACAAAACTAAGGAGAAAATAAAATGCCAGTATTAAATGGTAAAGCCTATTGGGCATCTATATCTAATCCAAACACTACGTTTGAACCTGTTTGGACTATTGACTTAGCACTAGATGGTGCTAATAAAGAGAAGGCTATCGACTCAGGTCTTGCAGTTAAGAATAAAGATGATGAGAGAGGAGACTTTGTTACTATCAAAAGGAAGGTAACTTCTAAGAGTGGTAATCAAAATAATCCACCTTCTTTGAAAGACTCTGAAAAGAGAGATATCAAAGGAACATTAATTGGCAATGGTTCTGACGTTAATGTTCTTTATAAAACTTATGAATGGAGCTACGCAGGAAAGTCAGGCATTGGTGCAGACCTTCAGGCAGTTCAGGTTACTAACCTTGTAGAGTATACAGAGGGCGAGGACTTTGATGTTGTGCCTAATGGTTACAAGTCAGGTGATAACTTGGATGATGAAATTCCTTTCTAGATTAAGCTAAATGCTGAAGTGGGTTGTGGTTGGTGGGATTTTTTATAAGGAATTATTATGAGTAAAAAAATAGATACATTGATAGAAGATATCTATAAAACTATTGATGAAGGTTTAGATAAACGTAAAGTCAATACAGCTTTTTTGGATACATTCAAAAAGAATATGATGGCTTCTATTGACAAGTTTTTATTTGAGAAGAGAGAAGACCTGACTACGTTAAGGTTATCTCAAATAGGAAGACCTGATAGACAGTTATGGTATGATATTAAATCAGATGTTAAACCTAAAAAGATTGACGCAAAAACTAGACTAAAGTTTTTATATGGAGAAATCCTAGAGTCTCTTCTTGTACTTTTATCAGAAGCTTCAGGACATGATGTTTCTGAAATACAAAAGATGGAAGAAGTAGATGGAGTCAAAGGTCATAAAGATTGTAGAATAGATGGTACTCTTGTTGATATAAAGAGTGCATCATCCTATAGCTTCAAGAAGTTTAAGGATGGTTCTCTTGCCACCAACGACCCTTTTGGTTATATATCTCAGATAAGTGCATATGCAGAGAGTGCAGGTGATGACCATGCATCTTTCTTTGCAGTAGATAAATCTACAGGAGAACTTGCACTTATGCCTGTAGAAAGTATTCATATGATAAATGCTACAGATAGGGTCAAGCATCTGAAAGGAGTATTAAAGTCTTCTTCAGTGCCACCTAAGTGTTATCCTGATGAGCCTGATGGTAAGTCAGGTAATAGAAAACTTGCAATAGGTTGTGTGTTCTGTGGATACAGAGAGCATTGTTGGTCTGATGCCAATGGTGGTAAAGGACTAAGAAAGTTTAAGTATTCTACAGGCATACGATATCTAACTCAAGTTCATAAGACTCCTGACGTACAAGAAGTCTAATGCCTAAACATAAATTTCGTTCCAATTCAGAGTATAATACCTATTGCTTTTTGAAAGAAAATAAGGTATCATTCAAATACGAAAAGCTAACTATAAAGTATGAGTGGTTAGAATCCAAAAAGTATATACCTGATTTCGTTCTAAGCAATGGGATTATCCTAGAAGTCAAAGGAAGATTCGTACTAGAGGATAGAAAGAAACATTTGTTTGTAAAAAAACAATGTCCTCACTACGACATTCGATTTGTATTTGATAATCCCAATAGGAAACTATACAAAAATGGAAGGATGACTTATGCAATATGGTGTGAGAAACATGGTTTCAAATATTGTAAAGCTAGTAGTGGGATACCAAAAGATTGGATAACAAAATAAAAACAACTGTTAATTTTGTAGTTGAGGAAGATGTTTTTAAAGAAAGAAGCACTCCTGAACAAACAATGTATATGTGTGTCATACTACAGGCTTTACTAGATGCAACAAAACCTACATACAAAGGTGAACCTGAAACATCTATACTTGAAAGAGACAGAGCAAAGGCTTGGTTCTTTGCTTCTGTAGGTGTTACCTCAGAGGACTTTAAGATTGTATGTGACTATGCAAATATAGACTATAACTATATGAGAGAGTTCGCATTTAAAGTTTTAAAATCAGGTGAAGTAGAATATACAAGAAAACGAATCAACGCAGTGTTAGGACATTAAAATGAAAAGCAACTTATTACCAACAGACTACCAAAATTTTATTGCCATCTCTAGATACGCAAGATGGATTGATGAAGAAGAAAGAAGAGAGACTTGGACAGAAACTGTCTCAAGATATTTTGACTATATGGAAAACCTTCATGGAACTATACTAACTAAATCTCTAAGAAATAAATTAGAAGATAAGGTGTTAGGACTAGGTGTTATGCCTAGTATGAGAGCATTAATGACTGCAGGTCCTGCTCTTAAAACTTGTAATGTTACAAGCTACAACTGTAGTTATATACCTGTTGACTCTGTAAGAGCATTTGATGAGTGTATGTATATACTTATGTGTGGTACAGGTGTAGGTTTCTCAGTTGAAAGAAGTAATGTAGACAAACTCCCTATTGTTAATGAACACTTTGAATATAGTGATACTGTTATAAAGGTTGCTGATTCTCGTTCAGGTTGGGCAAAGGCACTAAGAGAAATAATTGCAATGCTATATGTAGGACAGATACCTACTCTTGATGTATCAGATGTAAGACCTGCAGGTGCAAAGTTAAAGACTATGGGTGGTAGAGCATCAGGTCCTGCACCTTTTGTAGACTTATTTAATTTTTGTATAAATAGATTTAAAGGTGCTAAAGGCAGAAGACTTTATCCTATTGAGTGTCACGATATAATGTGTAAAATTGGACAAGTAGTAGTTGTAGGTGGTGTAAGACGTTCTGCACTAATATCATTATCCAACCTAAATGATAATCAAATAAGAAAAGCTAAATCAGGTATATGGTATGACGAACCTGATAAAAATATAATAAGAGAAGGTCAGAGAGCATTAGCTAATAACTCTGTAGCCTATAAGACTAAACCTGACATAGGAACTTTTATGAAAGAATGGTTATCCTTATATGAATCTCATTCAGGTGAGAGAGGTATCTTTAATAGACAGGCAGCCATCAATAAAGTTTTAGAGAATGGTAGACGTAAGGCTTCTGAAAAAGAAAACCCTGAAAAACCTGAAGACTATATACAGTTTGGATGCAATCCATGTAGTGAGATTATACTTAGACCATATCAGTTCTGTAATCTGACTGAAGTGGTCTGTAGACAAACAGATACTGTAGAAACTCTGAAAGAAAAAGTAGAAGTGGCAACCATACTAGGAACACTACAGTCAACTCTAACAGATTTCAAATATCTTAGAAAGATTTGGAAGGATAATACTGAAGAAGAAAGATTACTAGGTGTTTCTCTTACAGGAATACTTGACTGTCCTGTTCTTAATAATACTTACTACGAACTAGAAGATGTATTACAGAAATTAAAATATACTGCAGTACAGACTAATAAAAAGTATGCCAAGTTATTAGGCATACCTCAGTCAACTGCAATTACCTGTGTTAAACCTAGTGGAACTGTTAGTCAGTTAGTTGACAGTGCATCAGGTATTCATGCAAGACATAGTGAATACTACATAAGAACTGTTAGAGCAGGTAATACAGACCCTCTAACTCATTTCCTAAAGGATGTAGGTATTCCTGCAGAACCTGACGCAGGTAAGCCTGATGCTAATACAGTCTTTAGTTTTCCCACTAAGTCTCCTTCAGGTGCAATGACAAGAACTGAAATGACTGCCATACAACAATTAGAGTTTTGGTTATTATATCAAAGACATTGGTGTGAGCATAAACCTTCTGTAACTATATCTGTTAAGAAAGATGAGTGGATGGAAGTAGGTGCATGGGTTTATAAAAACTTTGATGAGGTATCAGGTATTTCTTTTCTTCCTTTTGATGACCACGTATATCCACAAGCTCCTTATCAGGATATAGATAAGAAACAGTATGAAGAGTTCTCTAAGAAGATGCCTAAGTCTATTGATTGGACAAAGCTAAAAGAGTATGAGAAGGAAGATACTACAATAGGTAGTAAAGAGTTCGCCTGTACTGCAGACTCCTGTGAGGTTGTAGATATAACATGATGGGAAGCGAACTAGATTGGTGGCAATGGTGGTTGCTTATTGCAATCACTATTAATACCACAACAAACTTAATAGTATTCTTTAAAGGAAGAAAGGTATTTAAAAAGAATCATGTCAACACTAATATGTAACTTACCATCAAACAAAGTATGGGTTAGAAAAGAATATCTAAGAGACTTCAAGGATGGACATGGAGAGTTTGTAGAAGGTAACTGGATAACTGCTAAGTCTATTCCGGGCAGAGCTTTCTATTTTGAAACATACTTACCTAAGTATGGAGCATTGTTTGACAAGCTACCTATCTCTGCCTTCTTATCCAAACCTAAATTACCTGACCCTGATATGCCACTTAATAATCTACAGTTTTGGAATTGTATGGATTATGGAGTTGTAAATATATGTAAGATGTTTATTGCCACAATGGACTATGAAATTTTAACACGAGATTTTGGAAGTGTCAAGGGTTTTTATGTATGCACTCTAGATAACTATCATCCATTCCCTGATGAAATAGATTATAGCACAAGTGAAGTTCCTGAAGAACACAAGTCTTTTAATTTAATTCAGCTAGTAAATGGACAGTTCGCACTCTATCCTAATAATAGAATGAGAGTCTATGATAATTCACTTACACCTAAAGAACCTTTGAAGCCTGACTTCAAGGTAAGCACTGTAGAATACGCAGTAGAAAACAAGAAGACTGAAAGACTTGGAGATACTGATGATTACTTTTATTAAAAAGTTCTTGACATAATTTATAATATATATTATAATTCATATAGAGAGGAGTAAGTTAATGACTGAAGATAAAATTAAAAAGCTTGAAGATGAAATTGAAGCTAAGAAAAAAGAAGTTGAAGACCTTAAATATGGTGACTTAAAAGCAGCATGGAAAGAGTTTGAAGCAGCTTCTGAAATTGCAACTCAAAAGTATAATAAGTACAGACAGATTGCAAAAGAAAAATATGGTGTAACAACTGTAGTGCCTAACCACTTCAACTTGATTGACCAGTTTTTTAAATGGTAGATATTATTCATACTACTAGAAGACCTGTAATATACGTAGGGTATGACCCTAAAGAACATATTGCTTTTGAAATTCTAAAGTTTTCAATAGAAAAATATACTCGTAAGTATGACATTATACCTTTAGAGCAACCATCTCTACGTATGTCAGGTTTATATAAAAGAACTTACTACCTTGATGACACACATCAAAAGATAGATTCTGCTGATAATAGACCATTTAGTAGTGAGTTTACTTTTACTAGATTCCTAGTTCCTTTTATAAATATGCATAAAGGTCTTGCTTTGTTTATGGACTGTGATATGTTTCTAAGAGCAGACATAACAGAAGTATTTGAAGAGTATGGACAGTTTGATGAGTATGCAGTATCTGTAGTTAAACATGACTACAAACCTAAAGAAGTTTTTAAAATGGATAAACAAGTACAAAGCAACTACAGTAGAAAGAATTGGTCTAGTTTTGTTTTATGGAACTGTGAACATCCTGCCCATAAAAGACTTACAATTAAAGATGTTAATGAGCAGTCAGGAAGATGGCTTCATAATTTTAAATGGCTAGAAGATGAAGAGATTGGTTCTATACATCCTAAGTGGAACTTCCTAGATGGATGGACTGATGAAAATATAAATCCATGTAACGTACATTTTACTACAGGTGGACCTCAGTTTGAAGATTGGCAACCTAAAAGAATAGTAGATGCTCACTATGCAGGTGAATGGAAAACTACAAAGAAGATGTACGAAGCAAGAATACTACCAAAGGAAAATTAATATGTATACATTTGTAACCTCTTTTAGTGAGGAAGGATATAATACTTATGCAAAAGAAATGCTTCAAAGTGTTGCTGAAAAATGGAATCCTAAAGATTTTAAACTTGTTGCTTACTATCACGACTTTGATATTCATGCAAGTAATCCCCTTTTGTTGGATAGTATTACTTATAATGATTTATGTTCACTAGATGAAATGAAAAGCTATCGTGAAAAAATGAAAATACATGATGGCACTGAAGGTGGCAAGATGCCTTACAACTGGAGACTAGATGCAGTTAAATGGTGTCATAAAGTTTATGCATTAACTGACTGTGCCTTTAAAATTATGGAAGAAAAAAGAAACAATGATGAACCTAATTGGTTGATATGGATTGATGCAGACACAGTGGCAACAAAGAGACTTGAAGTTTCTGCAATGGAAAAGTGGTTACCTGAACAGGCAAGTGTAGTGCATCTAGGTAGAAAAGATGTTGACTATAGTGAAACAAGTTTTATGGGTTTTAATTTACAGTACCATGATGCCTGTTCAATACTTGCAGATTTAAGAGGTTGTTATACTATAGGAGAAACTATTGCTTATAGAGAATGGCATGATGGTTTTATATTTGAACGTCTGCTAAATATATATAAGGCACATGGCATGGTAGTTAATAACCTATCAGAAAATGCTAAAGGTTTATCTGCATTTATGCAGTCACCTTTATCAGAATATTTTATACACTATAAAGGTAATCTAAAAAATAAAAAAGGTGGACTTGCACCAGATATAAAGTTACCTAGATACAGACAACTTGCAGATATAATAAGACATTACAAACCTAAATCAATTACTGAAGTTGGTACATGGAATGGTGGTCGTGCAATAGAGATGGCACTTGCAGTATTTGAATATAGAGATAAGTTTTCTTACTTTGGTTTTGACTTGTTTGAAGAAGCAACTGCTTTGACTGATGATATAGAAATGAATACTAAGCAACATCATACTATAGAGATAGTTAGTAATAGACTAGAACAATTTAAAGAAAAGATGAAAGAGAAAGGTAAAGAGTTTACATTTAAATTACATAAAGGTGATTCAAAGATTACATTAAAAAAATGTAAGTCAGCTAACAAAGTTGACCTTGCCTTTATTGATGGTGGTCACTCATATGAAACTGTTAAGTCTGACTATAAAGATTTAAAGAAAGTACCTTTAATTGTGTTTGATGATTTCTTTTCTAAGGATGAAGAAGGAAATCAACCTGAAGAAAGAAACATGGGAGTTAATAAGCTTATAAAAGAAATAAAAGCATATGGTAAAATTGTACTACCTTCTAATGACAGAGTTGTTGGTGGTGGTAGAACTCACTTAGCATTTGTTGCAAATAAAAAAGGAGTAGAACCTTTACCTGACGAGATAACTCGTATGCCTATTGTAGTAACACCAAAAGATTCTAGACCTGCAGATGAAATATTTGTAAACATAAAAGAAAATAAAAAACTTATTAAAGATTTTAATTGGTTAAAGCATAGTAAGATACATAATGAAACTGCACTTATTGTTTCAGGTGGTTCAAGTACAGACTTTAACTTACTTAAAAAGAAAGCTAGACAACCTAATACTAAAGTGTTCTGTGTAAAACATAGCTATCCTAAACTATTAGAGAATGGTATTAGTCCTTTTATATGTTCTATACTTGACCCAAGACCTATTGATGGTGTGAGTACTCATGGAGTTTTAAGAAAAGACTTATTTAAAAATATAAATAAAGATACTAAGTTTTTAGTTGCTTCAATGACTGACCCTTCAGTAACAAAACACCTCATAAAAAAAGGTGCAAATATAAAAGGTTGGTCTGCTTACTCTGAAGCACTAAGAGATACAAGTGTAAAGGACAAACTTAAAATTAATACTAATACAGGAATAGAAGAAGGAGAAACACTAGTTGCAGGTGGTACTTGTGCGGCAATGAGAACTATATCCATTTCTCACATACTTGGCTTTAGAAACTTTGAATTGTTTGGCTTTGACTGTTCAGTTCCTGAAGTTACTGAAGAAATGAAAAATGAAAAAGTACTAGATAAACCTAAATACTTTAGAGTTGAAACTAATGGTATATACTTTTGGACTACAGGAGAACTACTTGCAATGGCTCAAGACTGTGAAAAATTATTTGCTAATACAGATATGGACATGGCTCTAAAAGTTCATGGTAAGAATACTCTAGTATCTGAAGTTTGGAAAAATTCAATAAAGGCAAATGAAAAATACTACTATGAAATAATAGAAGATGCAGCTTAAAGAAAAACAAGAAAAGTTTTGTCAGAACTATATCTTACATAAGAACGCAACTAGAGCTGCAAAGGATGCAGGATATAGTGAGATATCTGCACACAACACAGGCTCAAGATTACTTCAAGACCCTGCAGTTCAGGAAAGACTAGACGAACTAGCTATCAATATGACAACTAGTATTGATGTTGTTGATGAGATAGAAAAGCAGTATGGTGTTGCAAGAACTCAAGGACAGACAACCTCTGCATTGAAAGCTCTAGAGTTATTATCTAGAGTAAGAGGTAATAATATAGATGTAGATGAGATTACTACAGAATCTTTGGAACAAGAGATTGTCAAGGGTATGGAGATTATTGGTATAGAAAAAGTTCTTGAACTTATGTCTCAAGCATTTCCTGAAGAGATGGAAGATGAAGAAGATGAATCACTTCTTACCACTAAAGAACTTAAATGCCCACCTGATTCCTAATGATGCGGCAACTGCTCCCATAAAACTCCACTGATACCATTCAGGTGCTTTGTTTATGTATTCCCATCCTTTGAGAACATAGTCTTGTATATCAGGGATGAAGCTGCCAATGAAAGGTAGGGTAAGGATGACAAGTACATACTCATCTTTCCAGCTATATCTTGTTTGTCGTAAGGCTTCAAGGTCATAGTCTTGGTCTGACTGAGCAGCTTTTTCGATTCTATTAATTTCTGCATTGACTCTTGCCTGTTCTACCTTTGCTTTGTGTTCTGTCTTTATCTTCCTGTTATCCATATAAGAAGAAGCAAGACTTGTCACTCCACTAATTATTGCACCCCACATTATACCCACTCTCCTGTATCCATTGCATTGGAAAGTCGCACTGCCCTGTTACCTACTTGATTTGCCCAACGAGAATCTAACATCTGAACCTTTGCTTCTGCAAAGTCTTGTTCATCTATAGCTTTCCACATCTTAACAAATTTATTTAGTCTTGGCACACCTATGTTAAATGCCATGTCAATAATTACTCTTTGTCTAATTTCGTCTAATTCTACCACACAAGGATGTGCTTTGCAAACTTCTTCCTCAACTATTTTTATATCATTTTCTGCAAGGTAGTATGCCTGTTCCTTAGTAATACCCCACTCACATATGTCAGATATATCCTTACCAAGATGTACAAGTTCTTCTTCACTCAATCCTCTATGCTCTAAGTTCCTACCTATGCCTATTGTATCTATGCCAAGACTGTCCTTATAAGGAAGTAACTCTAGACCCTCGTGTAAAACTAGTTGGTCTAGTAGTTCTGTCATATTATACTTCACTAAATCATTCCCCCTCTAAATAATTCTAAGCCTGACATACTTTCTTGAACTCTACCTGTTTTAAGATTTATTATCTTACCATTTGGTAATACTAAAAACTGCTTATCCTTAGAAAGTTTTGCACCTGTAGGACTTTCAGTTGTTCCTACTAAACTTGCCATATGTTTGTTAACATCTTCTAAAGTTTTTAAAGGTTTAGTTGCAGTACCCATACCTCTAGTATAGTAATCTATTTCTGCTTGAGTAAGAGGTGTGTCTTTCTTTTCTTCTTTCTTTTGTTGTGCAATCTTTCTTATCATTTGAGAAGTATCATCACCATCATCAGAACCACCTATATTAAATCCTTCACCATATCCTGTATATACTGAACCTTTACCTAAACCCATAAGACCTGCTATACCACCCAATACTCCCGGAAGATTTCCTTCACTATACATACCTGTAAGTCTTCCTCTATCATCTTTTTCAAGACTAGATATTTTACCTTCCTTAACAAGGCTTCTCATCTTATCTCCTAAGAATCCTTTTAACTGTGGATTGTCTTCAATCTCTTTTAGTATATTATCACCTCTTAGACCAGAAAAAACAGTTGATTGTACATCATCACCACCTGTTTTAGATTCAACTGTATCTGTAGTAGTCTGATAATCTCCTGCTCTGCTTTCATCTTCATCATCTGCTTCGTCAAAACCACCACCAGAAAAATCTGAAGGCATACCTGCATCTTCATCTTGGTCCATAGATTCAGATTCTTCATCTTCAGAACCTGCATACAAACTTACAATACCACCCTCTGCCTTAGAACGACTACCTATTGCAGGACTACTCTCAAACATAATAGATAAAGCTTCAGTCTCAGGACCTGTAAATCCTGTCTGTATATCAGTCTCACCTTTAGTGCCTAGTAAATCAAGCAGTTGACTTTTCTGATTGAGATATTTTTCAACACCATATTTCTTAGCCAACATACTTTCTAATTTTTTTTGTGAAAGCTTTGTTAAATCTTTACTCATTCTATTGTACTTCCTTCTAAGTTATTGTATAGTTCAAACATTTTTGTTTCAGGTAATTGTTTTGAAAAAGCAGGACCTATTGTTTCTTCTGATAAGTTAGGAAAGTAAGGCACAAAATAATTATTATTAGCAGCTTCAAGTAAATTTATATTTTTACCTTGTACTTTTAATAAATCATTAACAGATAATGCCCTAATAATTTGTGCAGTATCCATACCTAATTCATTATATATTTGTATTAAGTTTCTTAAATCTTTAAAACCCTCTAATCTTTGTACTTGAGTTTTTCTAAATCCATCAAATATTTTATTAGGGTCTGTTTCATTAGGGTCTTTTAATAAATCATTTGTTAAAGAAGATGCCTTATTTATTTCTGCAAATGCAGGATTAAAATTAAATCTTGCACCTGCAGTTAAGTCTTGTCTTTTTCTTACAAGACCTGCCCATGCTAGAGGGTCTACTTCTCCAGATTTAATTGTTGAAAAAGAAGAAGTAACACCACTTCCAAAATAATCAATAGTCTTTTCAGTTATAGGTTTAAATCCGGGAAAAAATGGTTGAAATGCTGTTTCAAAAACATTTCCAAAATAACTAGCTGCTTCAGGGTCATCTGGAATTTTTCCTTGAAGCAAATCTAAACCTGCTTCAGTAACCATTGATGGAGAAAGAAAAGGACTTAATGTATTATCTATTATACCATAAACAATTTTTTGTTCTTCAAGTGGAGTATATTCTTTATTATTTAAAAGTAAGTCGTGTGTTCCAACTGCCGCACTTCTAATAAAAGAAAAGGGGTCTATAGGTCCAAAGTTAATATAGTCTACACCTAAGTGTCCATTCCTATCTTTATTTATTGGACTTAAATAAATTCTTTGTTGATTTGTTTCCCATCTAGGTGCAGTCATCCTTAATGAGTTATCTTCTTCATCACTAATATTAAATATATCTTTGCTTAAATTATAACCATAGTCACCTGCTAAACCTACAGTTGTCATACCTGCTAGTCTTTTGGTTGCAGATTTAAGTAACTCAGGATTCTCTACTGTAGTAGATATAATTCTACCATCTGCATCCTTTACAACCTTCATTGAATTACCTAAGTCTTCCATAGTATACTTGATTAAGTTTTTACTTATTCGTGTCATCTCTGCAGGAAAAGATAAGAAGTCTCCAACAGGTGCAGCTCTTAATTTTTTAAATGCCTTTGGAACTAAATTATAGTTAGGCATTAAATCTCTAGTTCTTTGAGCAGCCATACGTTCAATACCTTCTTCTCCCATCTCAGGAAAAGATTTTTTTAAACTTTCTTTTGTTCTTTCAAAGTGCATTACTTTAAAAAAATCATCCTCTGCTTGATATAAGTCTTGAGCTTTTTTAGCAAACTTACCTACACCAGTTTTATCTAAGTAAGAGTCAGGGTCTTTCAATACACTTTCTAAATTTCTTCTTATAGTTTGTGCAGGAATACTTGAATCAGTTACACCTAACTCTTGCATCCTTGCCATGTACTCACCAAGTTGTTTATTGTTTTTACCTTTTACAATTTTAGCAGCAGTAACTTTCATAGATTTAGCAAGTGATGATTTGGTAGGTAACAAACCATTTGCCAACATTATAAATGCGTTACCCATAATATTTCTTCCATGAGTCTGTGGACTATATACAGTCTTTGCAGTTTGTGATAATGCCTTTGAAGCTAACCATGCTTTTACAAATTTATTATCACTAAAGTTTACATCTAAACCATTTTTAATTGCTTCTGCATAAGTATCACTTGCATATATATG
>Ga0209232_1000770_pt1 | contig 18563 bp, 27 predicted proteins | sample ETNvirenome_2_60_FD_184066 | JGI IMG/M metagenome (GOLD analysis project Ga0209232, IMG submission 184066) | Marine viral communities from the Pacific Ocean - ETNP_2_60 (SPAdes) (version 2) | ecosystem: Environmental > Aquatic > Marine > Oceanic | place: Pacific Ocean | collected 2013-06-22
GCATAGACTTCTGATGACATTGCGGTTGGTGTGTAGGAAATCGGCGGCTGCCCCACATAATTGACTATCGTTCCAGGGTTATTTCTCAAGCTCGATTCCACAACTCGGCTGCCGTGTGCAACAAAGATCCATGGAACACTGACCAGGTGCATCGCCTGCTGAATCCGGAGTGCCAGTTTGTTGATTTCAAACTGAATCGATTTTAAAGATTCCACCAATGAGATTCCGGACCATCCAAGGACTGAATCGCCCCAGGTCATAGTGACAAATGGGTATCTGGAATAGTTGTATTGCTCATCTACCAGGACCAGATTATCCATGGTGATGGCGTGCTTGCCGTCATCAGCTCCATTGATTGACGGAAGATGCCATGACTCGACAACTTCAACCATTTCCGCATCATGTCCCTCTTCACCGAAATAATCACTGTCTGATGCAGCTGCGTAATACCGAATCTGATCTTCAAATTCTGGAAAGTTCAAAATCATCTGCTGCAAAGGAACCTTCTTCACCTGGTGCAGGGATGGCGGAATTTCTGAATACATCGCCGCATTCAGATCCCACAAAAGTTCGTTTGGGAAAACACGTTCCGCAAATATCTCAGACCCATCCCGGCCTATTTTCATTGCAGCAAGATCAAAGATGCAGGCGTCCTGGAAGATCTTCGGCATCAGAGAATAAAGATCCACCTGGTGGAAGATTCCTTCCATGGCATCAGTCAGTTTTTTAGCACGGTTCCGCAGCCGATAATCACCTCGTTTGGTCAGATACATGGGGCGCGGTCTTGACTTGCCAAGGCGGGAAACCAAGGTGTCCGTGATGTTTCCTACCACATTCAGACGCATCCTAAAATCTTCCGCCATTGGCAGGCCGATCCGCATCGATGGTTCAAACCGGTCAAGTGCCTCATAATTCCGCTGGGTATACATCCGCAGCATATCCACGTTCAGCTGCATCCGCCCAACATGATCCTCTTTGAGCTGGTTCACCGTCTGGGTCAACCGGTTTCCAAGTTCTTCCTCGGTTTCTGCTTGCCACCAAAATGCCATGTTATGACTCCATCTGGTAATCTCGGATTAAACTACTATCTGGTGGAAGTTCCGGGATTTTTAGTTCCGGAATCTCCTGGTAAAATTTTACTTTCAAACCATGTCCTTCAAATTCTGCAACCCGGTTCTGACTAAGGTATTTGATTAAATCTCTGGACTCTTCCAGGGTTATTTTTTTAAGCAGCACTTTCTCTTCTCCTCATAATTTGGGGCGCTTGCAGCTGCGCCATCTGCTGGTTCCGTTTTTTGATTGGCTGCTCCAGTTGAGTCAGGAAATCATCAGATCGCGGATTAAATAAACCAATGTTCCCGGTAGCAGATTTAATTTGTTTCGGATCAAAAACAATTATTTCCTCTTGCACAATAATTGAATCAAAACCAGCTGCTTGGATTAATTCAGTTGGGTCCATTGCTTTACTATCCGCCCAATTCCTAATACGCTGCTCAAGCTCGGCATTCCATCCCGCTCTAGATCTCCCAACAAGCCGCCGCATTGTTGCTGGTTTAATTTTTTGACCAATAACTTTTTCAATTCTTTTTAAATCATTTTGATCAATTAATTCATAATGAAATGGATCTTTGATACTTAAATGAACTGGTAAAATTTCTTGAGCCGCACCTGGTTCGCCGTGCTGTTCCGTATACATCTCCGCAGTTTTTACATCCGGAGTGAAATAAAACCCTTTACCAAAATAACCATGATCACGCGCACCTTTTAATTTTGGGTCAAACTTAGTACCTCTAAAAGATGGGCTGCCATGGTAGACCACTGCAGGCGCATCTGGATTTGGATTATTTTCGGAATATTCTGGAGGAAGAACCGTGTTTTCAGTTACAAATCCCACAGTCATGATGGAAGGATTTTCACCGGCCTGGTCATTCTCAAAATCCCAGTTCCACCATCGATCAAAATTATGCTGGCGTTTGGAAGGGTCTAAGATGGGGTTTTGGATTTCACGCGCAGATTCATAATCAAGCAGCGCGTCTTTAAAGTCTTCTTCACCAAAGACGGTGGCACCAGATTGTCCTGGTAAGACTAGGCGTCTTCTTGGCGGGATTGACCTGGCAAAGTTTTTTGTATCGGGAATCCCTGAGAGTCCACCAGTTCTATTGGTTGCGAGGCGGAGACTATTTGCGAGGAAGGCCTCAAATTCTGGCCGGTGACTATTTCGTAAGGAGTCGGCGAGACTTTGTCCTCCGATTTCGGAAATCCTTTGTAAGTGACTTTGGCCATTTGAGTTTTGTGTCCAATCGTTTTGATTCTCCCGGATATTAACATCAACCGGGTTGATAGTAAAGTTATCATCTCCTGGAAAAACATTGTCAACTGCAGTAGCAAGCGCATCTGCATTTTCATCAACATAATCCCGGAGTTTTTGCTTGGATTTGAAGGGACTGTACTTAAAAGGAACAATGACCCGGATGCCTGGCTTGCCATCGCGCACTATGGGTTGATATCCCTGGAAAACTTCTGGATTAAATTTATTTATTTCATTCCAGGCATTGATTAGATTCGCCCCTTTTGTAATTCGGTCACCATCCTCTTCTAAAATATCAATGGCCACCCCATTGGCAGCAGCAGATCCAGTGGTGACTTGCTTCACTGCCCAGACTTCGGTTTGCTGACCTAAATATCCAACAATACTTGCATAAAGATCGGCACCCTCCGGTGTGGAAAGCAGGGTTTCCACCATGGCGGGTGATGGCGGATAGTTTTCCCATCCTCCAGACCCATGGACGCGGCCCACATTCATCGTGCCGGCCAATTCATTGGCTCGATCACCAATCCATGCCATGGCCTCGCGTGTTACACGGTACTGCTGTTCCGTTGGAAGGTTTGCAAATTCTGGAAACTGTTCATTATACGGCGCACCCTCGCCAAAACTTAATTCTGCACTGACACGCTGCAGATTTCTTTCAATGGCTTCCGGAACATCCTGCGCCTGGGCGCCATAAAGCTTGGATAATGCCACCCATCCAATGGCCTGGACATCTGGCGGTTCCAATTGACCAATTCCGAGCTTTTCGCCATACCCCATTTTGTTTAATTCCGCCGTCAATCTGCGTCCTGCATCCGCAGCAGCTTCATATTGGGGTTCTGAGGGCGCCCCAACCGGTTGATCCACTTCTAGAGTAAAACCTTTAGGAATAACATAGTTTTCTTCCAGGAATTTTTTGAATGTGTCATCGATATAGCCCATATCGCGGAAGGAATGCACATCAACGACAAAAGGTTTCCCTGCTTTCGGATCATTTGCATAAAAAGTCCGAGTTGGGTTCTGCATCGCACTGTCATAAAAGTCATAAATCTTCTGACCGGCACCTCCAGTGACTTTTTCACCCTTTGCAATCTGGAAAAGCGGAGCATCCTGCTGTCCCGATCTGCGCCTATCATCAAATTTTACACCACGGCGTGCCTGTTCCCGCTGCCGGAGATAAGAAAGAAGTGCTGATGATGGAGATTTTTGCTGTGATCCTACTAAAAAGCCGGATTCTATTTCTGGAGTATCTGCCGGACCCACTTCACTCATAAAAGGCTGCAGCATTTTCCCAGATCGGTACCAAATTGCTGCATCTGCAATGGCTTCCTGACTTAATATTCCTTCAACCCGCGTAAGCCAATCCTGGACGCGCTGCTTTCCTATGCGGATCGGCGGCAACATGACCCCAGGTTTGGGTTTTAATAAAACACTTTTGTTTTTATGCGCCCCTGCGGTGGGATTTTTCTTTTTCCGGGCTGCTTTGCGCTTTGCTCGATCCGTTGCACCTGGTGGCGGTGTCAAAACTTGCTCAAAATCCGTCAATTGTTCTGGGACTTCTTCCCACATTGAAGAAATGAGGCGTGATCTTTCTTTTTCAGTTGTTGATAATGACCCTGCTGGAAGACCTATTGGCCTGAGTGTCGGCGCAGCTGCTACTGGTGGATCTGCCAACTCTGTAATGACTTGACCTGGTGCGCCCAAAACACGCCGTGCTGCTGTTTTTGATGCAGCTTGACTGACCGGGGATAAAGGCTGCTTCGCCTGGAGGGTTTCCAGCCCAAATTCCCCTGCAGGAAACGTGAGATCCGTTTGTTGGTTCTGGTTTTCTGCCATTTTCAGTTTATTTCCTCATAAACTGGTTCCAATCCGCCCTGTTCCCACCACTGATTTTCTTCACCATCAGAAATTTGACGTAGAGCAGCAGCTTCCATGCGCTGCTCTTCCGCCCGGTACCACTCCCTGGTACCTATCATTGGCGCCATCGTCTGAGGGCTGTGTAAAAACGCCAAGGATTCCCGCCATACATAAAGCATTGCGTCTGCTGCATGATTCTCACAATCGGCTTTTTCAATATACCGGCCTTTCTGCATTTCAGTCATATCCCATTCCAGCAGCTCCAGCTCATCAATCAGATCCGCATTTTCCGGAACATCAGCAATCAGCAATTTCCCTTTTTTCAGATCCGAATTAAGAAGTTCGATGTGGTCATGCTTCTGTCTTTTCTGCGCCGGTAGAATATCCAGCGAATATCTTTTTGACATCTCTTCCACAACCATCTTCCCCAGGCCGCCAGTATCCGCAACAATCCTTGTGAATTGATATTCTGAATCAAGATACTGAACCTTCTTTGCAATATCCTCTGATGTGAAACCAGTGTATTTTTGAGTCTCCACCACATAAGTTTCAGCGACTTCTTCACTCCAGCAGATAACAACAAAAGCAGTGCTGTCGATGAAACCCAAATCAATCCCAAGTGCATAATTCCACTCGACATCCGGCAGCTCCTCGGCACAATTCCGCTTTTTGTTAAAGGCATAAACCAATGAGTTTTCATCACGCACCCATTGACCCTCGTATTCCCTTTTGAAGGTTGCATCATTCTCATCCCATCCTGCTTCTTCCTTCTTCCTCTTCAACCATTCCTTGGCCCCAGGCAAATGCGGGTTTTCCAGCAATGTCCAAAAATGCTTCTGCCAGGGGCTGCGGTCCAATTGATCCATGTCGTAAAAATACCCTGCAGCCGCCGCGCTCGGTGTGCCGAACATCCAGATCGATCCGTTCAGATCCAAACACGCCGGTTCCAAAATATCTTCCACCAGGTTCTCCAATGTCCTGCTCTTTATCGATTGGCATTCATCAATGACACAAAGCTTGTATCGCGGACCTCTAAACTTTTCAATTTCCTGCTCATCCTGGCACCCGCCCATGATGATCTGGCTTCCATTCGGAAATCTCACCGTCAACTGGTTTTCCAGAAATTCCATTCCAAATCCCCATCCACGTTCCAGTTCCCTCAATGTGTTCCATACAATCCGCCGCGCGTTTTTAATGCTCAATGTGATATAAGGCACCAGCAGATTATCCATCCCCACTGCCGCCGTAATTAAACCAACTGCTGCCAGATGAGTCTTACCAGCACGCCTGCTGCACCTCGCCAGTTTTTTGTGATGATCTGACCGGAAAAAGTTCAGCTGCTTCTCATGCAGGCTTTCACTCAATCCCTCACCTAAACCAACCAGCTTCTCCCGGACTGATTCTCTAGCCCTTTTTCTTTTTACTGCTTCCTCGACTAGCAGCCGCTGCTCCCTGCTCCACTGCAGATCGTTTGCTGCTTCCCGCCGCGCTCGTTTTTTTGGACTTCCTGCCATCTTCCACTATTTTAGAATCTGCCACCGTTTCCATAAACTGGACATTCCCCACTGGGATGTACCGAGTGTACACAATCCCCTCAACATCCCTGACTACCTTCACCATTTCCTTTTCCAGGGTCAGTTTTGTTGTGATACCATTTTTTTCTCCAGCCTGGAGTAACTCTGTCGTGCCGCCTGGCATCTGCAAGACACGCATCAGATGGACTTGCTTTAATTCCATTTCATCATCCGATATGGGTTCCATAAAAAATGGACATCTGGCCATCTACTGAACAAGGCCGGTGTCCGGTGTGATATCTTAATTTCATCACCCCACAATCCTGTTTCCCGCAACAACAAACGCCCAATCCCAAATCCCCGGAATGCATTTTTTACATAAATCCAATGCAGACAATCCACCTCGCTGCAGCTCCACCCCCAAACCGTGGCAGGGTCACCAGGGTCGCAGGCCAACGTAATGTCGGTATGTGGGATTAATTTTTTGAGGAGTGTGTCGTGGTGGTAATGGAGGATGGGGCGGGGTATCGGCGCGGTGGTACCCCCCTGCCTCGATTTTCCCGGTGCTTTTTCATTCCCTTCACCCTTAACTGATATATCAGATCTAAGATAGGTTAACCAGGGCGAGTGATCACAAACTCCCAGCACCCATGAGTCCAGGACCAATCCCAGTGCTGCATCATCCGGCTCCGGTGTTCTCAAATGCACCTCGATCTGGTCCTCACCCTCGTGCATCGGATATGCAAACCGGAGCGCGTGTGGTGAAGTAGTTGAAATTATTGAATTAATTCCAGTCATGCTTCTGATGTGTATGCGTTGTGTATGTTTTCTATCTGCTTTGCCTGGGGAATTTTCCCGCTGACGGCATTCAGCAGTGTAGGATCACCGCGCAGCTCATCGAGCAGCTGGCTATCGTTCAGCTTTGAGAGGTTGATCTGGATGTTGGCCTGCGCCTGGATGTCGTTGTTCCAGGTATCGGGGCGGCGGTTCTTGAGGAAGAACTTGGTGGCCTCAAGGTGGCCGGAATCCACCTGGTCCAAGAGGGAAGAGGTGGCCCGCCGAATTCCTTGCGCGCACCCGCGCGTAATACTATTTTCGATCTCAGGATACTCGTGCTTTTTCTGGCTCAACGTATTCGGATTGATCCCCAAATTCCAGGCGATGTCTTGCTCATCCAGCCCAGTCATGGCCATCTGTTCGATGTCCTTCAGGATCTTCTCAGTTGGTATCCATTTCTTTCCCATGGCATCCTGCCGTGTGTGGTGCAGCCGGCATCAAGGGATTGATGGGAACCCGGCCGCGATGGAGAAACATATGTTGACAAATGCGAGGTTAGTGAACGCTTTGTGCGCTTGTCAAACTTTTTCTTCAACCGGTGTGAGAGCAGCAATCAAATTGGCCTTGGTCATGTACCGGGATTTTCCTGGCTTGATGCTCTGCAGTCTGCCGGATCGGCACCATCGTTGGATGGTCCGTTCACAAATATCGATGTTGAAATTCTTGGCATAGAATGCGACAGCTGCTTTGGTGTCGTAGTATTTTTCAATCATGGTTTACTTCCTGGGCAAGTTGTTTTTGAGATTCGATGAGTTCTGAAATATCCACCCCCTCATCAAAAGCTTTGCGGATTTCCTTTGGATCGATGTCTGGGCATCGGTCTTTTGCGGTCATGGTGTAGGCTGAAAGTGATGAGAGTCCTGTGGATGGCGGTTTGGTTTCTTCCCTGTTTTCGTTTCCCATGTGGTATTCAAAATGATTTTCTGACATCCAGGTGTACCATTCCGCATCCCGGAGAATATATTTTGCTTTCTTGGCATAGCGTTTCCTTCCTCGGCTGAATTCAGAAGCATAGGCGAAGGCAAATTTGAGCAGGGTCTTTTCCGAATCCTCAAGATCAAGTCCGCCCCATTTACTGGAAATGATATCCTGGTAGAGTTCAAACGCCTCGGCTTTATCCTCATGCTTTGGGTAAACCTTCCAGAACTTTTCAAATGCCTCGGAATATTCCGGCGCGGCAGTAGTTATTCTTTTCCTTCTTTTACCTTCTTTTCTTTCTTTACCTTCTTCTGTTGTTGTGACTCGTTTGTCACTCGTTTGTTCCTCGTTTGTCGTTGGATTGTTAGTTGCGTGCGGTGTGCTTGCGTTTTCCTCTTCCTGCTTCTTCTGGAATTCCTTCCACTGGTTGACTTTGATGAGGGTTCCTTTGTTTGTCGTAGTTACTTCGATCATGTCGCATTTCGTAAGTACCTTCCGGGCATATCTGACTGCTGCGATTGTGATCCCATTTTTGGTGCTGTCGCGCTGCATCGAAGTGATAAAAGAACCCTGTTCCAGACAGAATTCCTGCTGGTCCCAAAACACATCATGAGTCTTCCATGCGGCGGATTCTAAACAGTGCAGCCAGTAGATCCAGATCAATGGTTTGGAGCGCAGATGATGCTCGGCGCTGCTGCGGTAGTATTTAAACCAGGTCATTTAAAACTAACTCCCCAGGCATCATCATCGGTCCACTCGTGATGACTCTCATGGCCGGATTCCAGCAGACACGTTTTCGACATCACCATGATGTTTTCCAGGTACTCTTCCCAGGTCATCAGATCATGCCAATCAGCACCGCATAGCCTTTGCTTTTTCTCAGTCATCAGCTCATCAATGGTTCAGGTTCTGGCAGAAAATCCTCATCTTCCAGCATCTTTTCCAATCGGATTAAAAGCTTTGCCTGCTTTTCAATGACAATGGTTTGTTGAGCCATGACATTGCCCATTTCAGATAAGGTGTGAACCATCTGCTGCTGGCTTTCCTCTGACCATAATTTGCTATTGATCTCGGCCAGTTCCCGCATCACATCTTCGTATTGTTCTTCAGTCATAAACAGTTCCCTTCCAAATCATGTTTTAAAGCATAGGATTTCCCGCAATGGTTGCACTGATCAAATGCGTAATATCCTGAAAACAAGATCCATTTAAATGATCGATACTGGGTCAGTCTCCATGCACCTGGGATCAAGATGATCCAGAAGCAGATCCATCCCCAACTAAGCTTCAGTCTATTTTTTATTCTCATTTCTTTTCTCGGCTTCCATAAATAGTTTTTTGAGCAGCCGCCTGGGATCATATCGAATACATCCCCGGTGCAGATAATCCGCTTTGAACGGAACCGGATCTTCCTCTTTCGGATTGTATTGCCAGATCGATTTATTTCTCATCACCCTGCTTTTCATCCGGGTCATCGTATCGGAGCTGCGGCCATCCATCATGCTTCTCAATTTCCAGGCATTCCGGACACGTTATGCTGCCGCCTAAATCACGCCACTTCCTGCCGTCTTTAGTCTGAAACATATATTGGCAGTCATGGCATTTTAACCAGCTCATGATTCCCCGATTTCATCCAGGATGGTTGGTTCAGAATAGGCTGCATTGACAGATACCTTTTCTTCCTCATGGGTCATGCGTTTGATGGTGCCGCCGTCTGCTTTGAACTTTTCCATGGCCTCGTTTAATTCTTCCCTGGTAACCGGCTGCTGCTTTGCTCCGGCCTTCCGCCTCGATAGTCCGCCGGGGAACACATCAAAGTTTGGACCGTCATTCCGCTTTTTCATAAAGGCTTCCAGATCCGCAGGCTTAACCTTCCAGGGGCCGATATCCCCATCCCCGGTTCGATTGGCCAGCAGGCTTCCACGCCTGGCGCAGCGGCGTAGGGAATCAACATGGATTCCAGAAATTTCTGCACATTCCGGCAGTGATAATAATTTTGTCATCTTGGTTTTTCTCCAGGTAAAGATTGGCCGCCGGTGTCAGGTGGCAGCTGCGCGACAACATCGATCCATTCCCAGGTACCGTCAGGATGATCGAACCGGATCTTGCCTTTGTTCCAGCCGCCGCCGTTTCTTCCCAGGCGTTCACCTCCAACTTGCTTGCCTTTATGCCAGGGAATATTTCCAGGTTTGAAACCAATGTTGGGATGGTCTTGGTTCCTCTTAACCAGCAGACATCCGCATGACCTGGTTTTATGTTTGCCGGTGGCATTGTAAACAGCAGCGTATCGAATCCTTTTTTCCTTCCCGCAGCGGCACCGGAATAAATACCAGGTGCAGCAATACGGTTCGGTTTGGTGTTCTAACCAGCAGATCGGCGTTAACCAGGTGTCAGGTGCCTCAACTCCCAGCTTAACTTTGCTTTTCATAACTCGGCCAGGCGTCCCTTTGCATACCCCACCAGTTCCTTCACATCATCTTCTGTAAACTGTGCCGGCCAGATCACCACTTCACCCTTTTTTAAATAGGCTTCCAGATCTTTTTTCTTGGTATACTTTTCAATCTTTTCCATCACTATTTGTTTAGGTGATTGACCCACTTCAATAGTTACTTTTCCAGATTTAGTTTCTACCTCTTTGGTGATGTTTTCCTCAAAACTCTCCACCTTGTTATCAGCTTCGGCAGCAATCACTTTAGTTTCATCCTGGTTCTTCTCTTCATCCAGCTCTTTCTTTGTCTCTTTTGCAGCTGTATTAAGACGGTCAACTAAATCGTTTTCAACATCAACATCATCATGATTAATATAGTCACCTTTACTCTGGTCATAACCCATGTCGCGTGCCTCATCTTTATCAATCAAACTGGCACTTCCAAAAGCAGCGCGGACGGCTTGCATCACTGCTTTGTTGCGTAGCATCCGCTTGGGAAATTGCTTCCAGGGATCAGTGTTTCTTTTGCACTCATCCATGTATTCCCATATCACCGGATTATGCTTCCGGTCTGACCTAAATATCTGGCACCCTACACGCACCAATTCATCCTTATCATTAAAGTCTTCAAACAGTTCAAAACCTTCATAGTTATGATTGCGGTTTGCGACTTCAACAAACCCATCATATCCCACTATCAATTTTACCCCGCCGCCCTTGTTAGGAAACGCATGGATTTGATCAGAAAAAGGATTCATCCCAAACTGATTAGCAAGGACTAAAAATGCAGTGATGTGTTCATTAGTTACATTAGGTGATGGCATCACCGTGTGCTTAATCACGTTCCGGAATTCCTGATCATCCATTCCCAAATCAGATGCCATCATTTCTGACAATCTTTGTTTGGTTGCGGGTAGGTTTGTTGTTGCTGCATCCATAATTATTCTCCATTCATTTCATTTAAAATTTCCGCCAGGTTAACCCAGCGCGGCACATCCAGCGGGGCCACATAGGTTTCCGCTTCGGTGCCTCTTGGATGTGGAACGCGCCGGACTTCCCATCGATGTCGGGTGTCCGAGCTGATCATGGCCGCGTGCGTCCCAGCGCGGTTTAAAATAATAAAACCCAAAGGCTTTTCTCCCTGGTCAAAGGATGATTTTCCAGTGACCAACATATCCGGGAATGGATAGTCTTCCCGGCAAGTCCAATCAATGGTTCGCTGCTTCACTTCCAACCGTTTCAAAATATGCAGATCCCCAAGATCCCGGAAGGTATCCCGCTGCTCGACAGTGGGTGCCTTGTGTAGTCCATTCATCTGAATGGTCTGACCTAACCGGGTTAAATAAACTGCCACCGCGCAGACTGATTGCTGCGACTTTTCCAGTGCAGCCAGGAAACCCTGGTGCGTCTGTTTTAGATCAACCAATGATCACGGCCATTCCAGTTTCCGGCGCATCCAATCCGGCACATCCATCGGCTGCTGGTTCCTCGCATATCCTTCTGGTCTTCCCTGCTCCAGATACCGTTCCCACTTCTGAACCGCCCTGGTCACCATGCCGATTCCGATGTCGATCCACTCAGAATCAATCGGCAGCACGTTCACCTGGTACGGCGGTTCTGTTTCTATAAGAATGTAGTAATAACCATGGACGGTGAAACCGAGCTGCCGCCACACCTCAACCTGGATGCCGGCCTGCAGAAATGTTTTGTAATTAAAGAAGTCTTTTAGCCACGCATCCCGATCACCCTTTCCGAGCTGGCGGGATTTAATATCAACCAGGTCATTGCAGAATTCTGAACAATCAAGATCGGGGCGTGCCTTGACCGGTGTCCGCAGCACCTGGCCGAAACCTGAGATTTCTTTTTTGGAATGTTCTAAAAATAGTTTTGCTTCTGGATGTTTCCAGGCTGCTTCACTGCAGCGTTCCGCCGTCAGAAACTGATGGTGCCTCAACGGAATTTTGTCTTCACTGACTTCCTGGAAAATCTGCCATTGCTCTTTGCCGGACTTGGTATTGAGTTTCACATCCGGACCTTTTGCGTATCGTTGATGAAACCCTTCCGGGTCTTCGGTTGCCTCATGGATTAGAGTTCCCATGATCATGGCGTCATTGGGTGCCTGCGGATTTTTCTTTTTATAATCTGCATATGCCGGGGAAACCTCGACATCCATCAGATTGTGTGCTGATAACTCCGAGCGTGCATGATACTCCTCATTTGGCATATTATCGTGCATTGAAAGCACCGGTTTTAAAACGGAACGGAGTTCTTTATCTTTTCCCATGTCTTCGATCTAAGTTGAAAAACAACTTCCTGCACATCCTCGATACTGCGGACTATGTAATAATGTGAACCAAATGAGGTGACGATTTTTTCAAACTTTAGTTGATTATCAGTCTGTTTCCCTTTGGCGGCTTTCACTTCCAGCCATGCGGATACTGGGATGCCTTCAACCATGACGGTTAAATGGATGTCGGCCATCCCGGCATTGGCTGCGGGCCGGTAGCCACCATCCTTTAAAGGCACCCCAATCACGTTGATCCGAAACATCTGGACATAAGGCTGCCAGGCGCCCCATTCCAGGATTGCTGATTGGATTTTGGATTCTGGTTCTTTTAAACGAGATCCCAATTCCGCCCTTTCATTTCCTGCATTTCTTTTTCTAACCGGGTCAGTGTCTTGGTCTGCTCAATCTCTGGAAGAATTTTGTGGGCAATTTTAAAAAAGGTTTGAAGGTCATTCTGCAGATCCCGCATGGCTGCGGTGTGGTCCTGCAAAATTTTCTTTTCACTTTTTTCCATTTTTCTGTATTATTCCCCTTGACCTAATGTCGTTATGTTGATATAAAGTACATAAAGATTGATTAACGCACATTGAAAGTGCATCTGAGGTTAATGACTGTCAACAACAACGCAAGGAAAAAAATGAAAAATCTGAAAGATCTGAAAAATTTTAAGGGGAATCTGAGAGGTGCTGACTTTGGTTTGTTCCCTAAAGATCCACGCAAACATTCAAAAAAAGATATTCCGAAACTTGGTTTAAATGATGTTGTTGTTAAAGCAATTATCAAAAACCCAGATGGGGAAAGAACTCCAAGTGGGCGCCTTGCTGCTCCTAAACAATTTGTAATCTGCACCGTTGCCGATCTGCCAGATACTGATCAGCAGGAATTCATCCTCGGCAAAGTTCGCCAGCTCAGAGAAAATGCTGCGGTTTCCGAAACATCAGCAGCAGGCGCTGAAGGTGTCCGCACCCTTTCCACATTGATCAAAAAATATTTGATTGAGATTGTCCCAAATCAAAAAGACGCAGAAGGAACAATCAACAAACTCAATTTTTGGAATGACGCCCTCGGCAACTTGACCCTGCCAGAAATCACGCCTCAATTAATTTCTTCCAAAAAACGTGAGCTGAATAAGACTCGCAGTGGCGGCACTTGTAACCGATACCTTGGTAGCCTCTCCGCTTTATTCACTCACGCCATTAAAGAATGGCACTGGACTTCCATTAACCCAGTCACCCAGGTTTCCAGGTTCAAAGAAGACTCTGGACGCATCCGCTGGTTAACTGATGAAGAAAGAGAAATTCTTTTTAAATATTTGGAAACTTCGGAAAGCAGGGAATTAAAAGACCTGGTGATTTTTTGCTTGGCAATTGGATGCCGTAAAGGTGAGGCACTTGGATTGACCTGGGATGATATTGACTTTGAAGGAAACCAGATTCACTTCACCCATGTCCGCCGCCGTGTTTTATGCTCTGAGGTTTCAATTGATGAAGAGACTGAAAAAGTTGTTTATAAGTATGACAAGAATGTCAGGGACCAGGGTTTGAAAAATAAATCTAAGATCAAAGTAATCTCACTTGATGACCCTGCATTTGCTCCATTGATCACCATCCTCAAGGAACGCAAGCTGCGCCTGCAGTCTGAATCAGAATATGTTTTCCCGCATGATCCTCGGCACGCATGGCAGCTGCTCATTAAGCGTACCGGAATCAAGGATTTCAAATTCCATGATCTGCGCCACACTTGTGCATCCTATGCCATCCAGGCGGGTAAAACTCTCTTGGAAGTTGCAGTCCAACTCGGACATCAATCTTTGGTCAGTGCGAAACGCTACTCGCATCATGATCCAAAGGCTAATGTTGGAACCGGTGCTGCGGTGGCATCTCGATTGTTTGGATCTGATAAATCTCTTTATGAATTAAATAAAGAAGGTGTCTTAAATATTGGATAATGAAAACTTTAACTAAGGAAGAAATGAAAGAGCAGGGACGGCGGATCAAGAAGGTCCGCCAGGATCAGAATCTGAAACAGGATGATTTCTGCGATGCATTGGGTATCAGCAGATTCAGTCTGGGAAGGATTGAACGAGGTGATCAGGCTATTGATAGCCCATCACTTTTTAACTTAAATCAAAAGTTTGGTGTCTCATCAGACTTTATTCTTTTTGGCAAAATATCTGGACCTAATTTAGATGTTGATGCAATCAAAAAAGAATTGGAAACAACCAAAGAATTACTCGCAGCCAAAACTGAAATAATTCAGCTTTTAAAGGATGCTGCGGGTGTCAAATGATTCAGAAAGTGCCTTGTTCGTAGGCGAATTATACATAGGAGAACATTATGGATATTGTGTTAAAGGTAAGAAAATCAAAAATCTGGCAAACCCCACCAAATGTTGAATGTCAATGTTTGGGTGCTGAATGGTCAAGAAAATCAAATATAGCGTACATAGGAAAAATTGATTTGGGGGGGGCGAAATGACCGGATTTAAAGAAACCCAAATTATACAATGTCCCACCAGAAAATCATTTGATGCCCATTTTAAGGCGTGGGATAAAATCGAGGAAATTGGCAGATCCCATGATTGTGATTTTCACTGGAGTGTTCTAAATGAAAAAGAGAAAACTTTTATTTTAAAATTATGCGGATGTTCCAAACAACATCAGCAGAATGCTTTGATTGATGTTATGAAGTTTTTGTGCAAGGAAGGGATTGATCCAGCAATAATTATCAGCACTAAAACAGAAAAGTCAGAGGAAGAGAAACAGCTGCTGCGAGTGCAGCGTATTCTTAAATCTGCTTAAACGCATACACAATGCATACACATGGCGAAATCGGAAGTTGCCTTAACCCCTCAAACCGTTGATATTACTAGACGGAGATGGATGCGTCACTGGTGGGCGCCCCGGTCTTCAAATCTGGGGCGTTGCAGTAATATCAACGGTTTAGCTTAAAAAAATACGCATACAAACGCATATACAGCACCTAATGCATACACAAATGCATACACAAAAATATTACTTCTTCTTAAATCCGTAAGATCCTTTTGGCTTCCGCGTAGCTTTTGAAACCTTCCGCCGTCCGGCAGCAGACATCTTCTTCCCAGCTTGCTTTCCCCTAGTCATTCCAAGTCTCTCATCAAGGCGTGCATTGTATCCTTGTTTCTTTCTTCCTGGCATAAATCAACTCCAATAAAGATTAATATTTTCGCACTGGTTTTTTACCAGGGCGGTTTTTCCTCGGCGGTATTTTGCCGGGGTACATCATAGTTTAAAATGCTTTGGCAGATTATGAACAATTGCTTTTTGTGCCTGCTCGGATAATTCATTCATTGCATTCTTAGAAAATGTTTTTGCCTGGTCTGCAGTCAAAGAATTTTTATCATCATTCACTGCATCAAAAAACGCTTTTGCACCCCACAAAATTAATTCTTTTGCAATCTGCATTTCTAATCCGGTCATTTCTTTTTCCTTATTTTAGTTCCATGTTTTTTCTTCCAGGATTTATAAATCTTGGGTTTATTAATCGCCAAAAAGGTCCGTTGCTTTTTTGATTTAAAAGGCATCAATAGCTCCACATAGCTTGTGTGGGCCGGTCCACTCCATCGATGTGAATAAACCGATCCGCGTGATTTCCTTTTTGGGAAACGCCCAAACCATTGGCGCCAACCTTTTGAGCAATCGCAAACAGCTCCATCGCCTTTGGTCCGGAAACCAGAATATCAGCTGCGCGGCTTCCGTTTTTTGCATGGGTGTGTGGTCCATTTTTTACTGTGGAAACTTTTCCATTATGCTCATCACATCTAAATGCCGAGCTGACCCGCATGGGATTCCCATATGCTTTCCGGATCTCTTCCAGCAGCTTCATAAAATCCGGGTCCATGTCGGCTCGGTTACAGTTGCCACATCGGCATACCATTTCATTATATGAAAAATGTGGTGATATCATTTTGGCCATAACAATTATTCCAACTGGATAAATTAAAAATTCCCGGCGTGTCAGCCTGGTGTCATTCTTCCAAAGCTTTCCTAACCAGATCAAGCGCCTGGTCATCCAATCGGTTTTTTGTCGATTGAGTGAGCGCCGTAAGTAAGAGAAGAGTGATTTGAATAACAAATTTTTCCGAGGTCAGTTTCTGGATCGTGGCTGCTAAGAATTTGGGCATTATGTTTTTCCGTTTGAGTCATTTGCTTCGGTGCTGTCAAACCAGTATCCAACCGTTTGACTTAATTGAGTGGCCGAGGCGCCCACAATAACGCTGCTGATGGTCTGCATTGATTCAGGAATTTCAACCATAAATATCAATAAGAGATTTGTTAAAAAAATTGCCATCAAGACCAGAGTCAATGTGGCGCGGACTGCAAGTTTTGCCGTCATGCTCTGATGCGCTCAAGTTCTCTGCTGATGTTTTGGAGTTCCACCCCATGCTCCACCAGGGTCTTGTTTGTTTCCTTTATAACATCCAGCAGACGCCCTTCTAACTCACGCCGATCCGCACGCGCCTGGCCATTTGTTTTCCAGATAAACCAGGACAAAAATATTAATCCAACGCCTGCAATTCCCTGGTCAATTAAAACGCCAAGGATTTGCTCAGATGGATCTTGATCTTGCTGATCGGAATACCGGCGTGGTTCCGGTGGAATGTTCATTTGCCTTAATCGAGGTTCATAAATTCCATGGTAAGAAGCCTCATGATCTCGCGCCTGAACATCCGCAAAAACTGGTGCCACCCAAAACGATAAAATTATTAAGGCCGATGCTTTCATAACTGCAGTGCTGCCTGGGTTTGCGTTTCTAATCCTGGAACTTTCATTGGCGCTTGGCTTCCTCTCTGCTGGATCGGCTGCCGCTGCTGCTCATAAAACTGCTGCGTGCTTTGGATAAAATTCGTTTGGAGACTTGGGTCCAGTGCCTGCTGGAAAAACTTGGAAAGGGATGCCCGGCGTGCGCCATCGAGGTTGGGCTGCTTGCCAGCAAATTCCTGGAGCAAGTATTTTTTCTGATCCTGGTAGAGTCTTGGGAAAACCGTGGTGATGGCTTCCATATGTTCTTTGGTTAGGCTTCCGCCGGCAACGTGCATCAGAATTGAATTAGGATCATTGACGGTTTCCACATACCTCATAAACCGCATTATTGAGGGCATAGAAGGAAGGGAATTTTGATTCGTATAAAGCAGGGTCTGTCCGGCTATCGGACTCACCGGCAGCTTTTCCTGGAGAAAATTGATGCCGTTGGTCATGGTCTGGATCAGCTCCAGGTTGATTGACTGATCACCATCGACTTCCGGAACCATGCGTTCCATTCTGGCAAATAGTGTCTGAGGATTTCCTGCAAAGTTATTCAGATCATCCCGGACTTTTTCAAACTGCTTTAAAGTGACTTCTGGTGATGGCGGTGTCGGTGCCACAAATTTGACAGCAGCTGCATCGCCAACCCTGGTGAGTGATCCCACTGCGGCCTTAATCATCTTCTCGGATTTGCCTGCCATGTTCAGCATTTCACCATAATCAGTGATTCGGCTCATAGTCCTGGCAAGCAACAACTCCCCCGAATCCCTTAAATATTTTCTGGCCATGGCAGTTCCAGCAAAGGTGGCTGCACCAGCTAATCCGCCGGTAACTAAACCGTCCATGGTTGAAGCAGCTCCAGCACCTAATCCACCGCCAATGATGTAGCTTGTTAATGGTAGTCTATTGTTCACTGCTTCCCGCGCAGCTGCTCCGCTGGCGATGTCTCGGATCTGTTTCAATGCACCATATAAAGCTTTTGCTTCGATAAATTCCGCATAGGTATTTTTGGGCAGTGTGGTAACTTGGGAAAGGCGCCCTGCAATAGCATCCAGGGCGTTTTCAGATTCCTCTCGGATGATGCTGGCCATGGCGTTAAAATAATCATAGTCCTCTGGACTGCGTTTATAGTTCGCCAGGTTCTTCTGGTACCAGGTTTTTAATTCTTCTGATTCCCGGAAGGAAAGAAATTTTCCTGCTTTTAATTTTTTAAAAGCTGGATGTAAATTTTTATAGGCAATATTTCGGAATGCATCGATGCTGGCTTCCGCCCTAGCAATCTTTGCTAAAATTTGAGGATCATCAACCATCCCCCTTCCAAGTGCCTGGGGATTGTCAACTATTTCCCTAATCATCCGGTCTGCAATTGTTTCCGGATCAAACCTAATATCATTTAAAGGAACGCCAGCTTTTTTGGCTGCACCTTCTACGCGGGTGATGATGTCATCAAGCTTCGATCCATAGCTTGGCAGCAGCACATTATCCAATTCCTTGACCAGCTCATCTGCATCCTCACCTAAGTTTTGCAGCACTCCCTTTTTATCCAGTTCCTTAATGCGTCTTCCGAGTTCATAAACTGCATCCGGATATTTTCCTTTTTGGGTGACTTTATTCCAATCGGGTTTCAATCCG
>Ga0209232_1000771_pt1 | contig 18544 bp, 21 predicted proteins | sample ETNvirenome_2_60_FD_184066 | JGI IMG/M metagenome (GOLD analysis project Ga0209232, IMG submission 184066) | Marine viral communities from the Pacific Ocean - ETNP_2_60 (SPAdes) (version 2) | ecosystem: Environmental > Aquatic > Marine > Oceanic | place: Pacific Ocean | collected 2013-06-22
ACGATCATTTTGATGTAGTCGTCTTTGAGTTGTTTTGTAGATTCAGTCCATGGTTCAGGTTCAGTACGAGCCAAGTAGTTAGCGAGTAGTTTGATGTTGCTTGCCTTGGGGTAGTTGTTGTCACCGAGCCATTTGACTACGGTCTGTCTGTGGAATCCCAGTTCTTCCGCGAAGTCTTTTTGGTTGATGTTTCGTCTAGACAGTTGCATGATAAGCCAGTGGTTAAAGTTCATTTGTGTACTCCAAATTTGGTAGATGTCTTTTTGATGAAGAGGTGTTTGATTTTGTTTCTGAGTTCTGGTGGTAGATCACGGTAGATCTTATCGGCTTGCGATCTAGTGATAGACATGTAGTCAATGAAGGAATAGATGTCCCACCCTGCTTCGATAGCAGCGTTCAGCAGTTCGATTGTGGCATTGCGTTCCAGAGACTTGTGTTCTTTGGTGACGTATCCCACGATTGTATCGCCTTGTGTAACGGCCTTGTCTTTTGTGATTGCTTTGACTTCTTTCTCAAGAGACTTTGCGACGCTTAGTGCAGCGACGTATTTGTGCACGACGTTATCGGATTTGTTCGCATGTATGACAGCGTGTTTACAGGATCGAGCGTATGGGCATCCATAGCAGTTGGGTCCAGGTTGTGGTCTCAGGCTGTTGACATTTGTAAGTTCTTGGCATGCGAGTTTGATATAGTCAGACCACTCGTGTAGTTGGGCGGTATTACCGGTAACGGGTATGTTCTTGGTAATGCTTTGTCCCGTACGTATGGATGTGACGTCTAGAATGATTTCATCAGGGTGGAACTTCTCCCATACGACGATTGCTTGAGCCTTTCGTTGCAGGTCTTCCATGAGTCCACGGATGTAGTAACTAGATTTGTAATCACGCACATGGGCAATGCGTTTCCCTGAGTCATCTGTGTATACTCTAACGACGTCGATGATTGTACGGAATATGGCATTTGGGTCGTTGTAATCACAACTGTTCCAGTCTTTGTCGAGAGCGAACGGCATTTCGTAATGAGCATCGTGGTGGATTTCGTTTTTGGTAGCCCATTCCAGAACCATTTCTTTGGCTTCGTATATTGCCATGAGTGGTATGGGAGGTTCATCACGACCGTCATAGGTTCTAGGGTTGGTAATCATTTCCTTACTCAACCTTTCGATATGACTTTCTATTTCGCTGTACATGAGGTTTCGTTGAAGCTTGTTGGCTTTTTTGCCGAGGTGTTCGAGCATGTAATGAGCCGCAACGCCGGTTTGAAAGACGTCGCGGTCATATGGCACGTTATCCTCAAGCAACTTGATGGCGTACTGGCAGTACTTTTCAGCCATCTTGATGTTTGACGGGTGTATTGCTCTCATTTTATCCAATGTCCTGCATATCGAGTTCTTCTTTTGAGGTGATACCGACGCCGCAGTAGAGTCTGAGAGCCCTGGATATGGCTCTGGTTTCAGCCATACGGATAAGGTGTGGCTTGACCATTTTGCCGACGTTGTTTGGTTTTGCATCACCGTGTCCGCTGAACGTACCTCTTTCTCCACTTGCGGTGGCTTTGAAGAGGAAGAAGCCTTCTTGGAGTTGTCCTTGGACCATTTCGGTTTCGATTGATTGGATACCACGGATATGTGCTAGCCACACGAGTCCTTGGTGGGTGACGTATTCTTTACCGGACAGGTTGATGATGTGTTTATTTTGTCGAAGAAGTTTGATTGATTCTTCAGCGATTGCATTTTTGTTTGATTTAGCGTTTGGCATTTTGTAGTATCCTTTTGTAGAATGATGTTATTTCGCAAGCGACGGCCAAGTCGATTTTAAGTTTGCTCACGTATATTTGTGCTATTTGTTGTTTGTTGACTTCCAGTTCAGTTTTGTCTTGAAAGTTAGTTGCTATGTTTTTGAATGCTTGTTCAAATTCTTTTTGTCTTCTGCTGTGTTCATCCAGTTGTTGTTTCATCACCTCCACGGCTTTTTTTGTTTTTTCATAGATGCGGTTCATTTTGTCGTAGTCGGTTAGCTTTTCGATTTGGTATGGTCTAACGATGTTACGGTAAGCGACTCTGAATTTGATTGCTTGAGTTCGATCACACTGGTGTTCTGTCATGATGAGCAAGGTTTCGGCGTTGCTACATGCCATGTGCAGGTCTTTGTAGTCGAGTATGGGCCAAACTTTGTTTACGTCTTTGATAACGTCTTCGATGCAGTCGATGAGGCTGACGTGTTCTTCTGGGCAGAACCGGTCGTAGTTTTGATGTACGAGTTTACGCCATCCGTCTCTGAGTGTTTTTCTTCTTTCTTTGTCGTTCATATCATCCCTCCGGGAATGTGTTGATGTTGTAAAGCTGGCAGGTAGCCGAGTGTTTTGCTGTACGGCTTTAGATTTGCGGGGACGAATGCGACCCAATATATTTTACCGTATCGATTTTCCTTGTGCATGCCGTCTCGAAAGAATGCAATGGGCAGTACGGTTGGTCTGTTTCGTTCGGTTTCCCAAGAGAGGCCGCAGTCGAATCGAGAGGTGTCAACGCCGCTTATCTTCGACGGATTTGGTTGTCTTGTCCAGCAGTGTTCGCCGAGTTCGTGGATCAAAAGTCTGTCTACGATTTTGTAATGTCGTAGAACGATTTGTCTACCGGTGCATTTGTAGAGCATCTTTCTGATCTTAGTGGTGTGGTGAATGGGTGCTGGGCCATTGTTTCGCCAACTGTCAGATGGTCTGAACTTGCTAAAAGCCATGTTATCTCCCTGTGTCAAAGTTATCGATTTTCTTTGGTAATTTTTTGAACTGTCTGACTCCTAAGTTTATAGTGCTCATCGGTGGGATTCCACACAACTCTATGTGGTCAACCACCCAATAGTGGATAAATTTTTGGGCCTTTGCGAGGGTTGTAAAGTGGTAATACCTTCTGTCACTTGTTTTACTGTATACATCTCCTTTTACAGAAACTTGCCATACGACATGGTGTTGTGGTTGATTGTCCATGTTTTTCTCCTTTCATGTAGTGTACAAATGATTATATCAGTAAACAAAAGCACCTGCAACAAAAAAGATTTGATCTTGTAATAAAAATGTAGTATGAATGAGTCATGAAATTAAACGAAATGCTTGCAAAGTTTGACGATCCTCTTGATGCCGCCGATGTTTCCATGATGGGATCTTACATGGCTAGCAGATGGTATCAGCGGGGCATGAAAAAAATTATACCGCCGATACACGTGTTGTATTTGTGGGCGGAGTATTTTGAGATAAGCGACGAAGAACTTGGTGGATTGATACGAGATGCCGAGTTGGAGCGCATGCGTTTGGCGAAGCGGCTTGAAAAGAGCGTGGGCCAAGTGTTACAGATAGAGCGTCACCGTCGTGTTTTGGATGCCGAGGTGTCCAGTTTGGAAACGGAGCGGGAGTTACAGGTTGAGGTAGAGAGGGCAGAGCTTTCGGACCTGGACAAGAACAAGTTAGAATTTTTAGATAAACAACGGCGTGTTAATGCGCTTTTAGAAAAACAACAAAGGCTTTTAAAGGAGCTAGAATGAGCATCATTGAAAATTTTCGCAAATCAAGAGCAGGTTACGTATCGGCACAGGCACCTCAAGAGGGTTCCGCAAAGAGAGAGGTTCAAAAGATTTTGGATCTTAGTTATTTAAAGGACATGTTGACAAAGGTGATGGACAACATGTTGACCGAAGAGAAAGACGTGGACAACAATCGAAAGCACAACTACGTGTGGTCGATAGACATAGCGAACGTTCTTGGTTACGTGGATACGCCGCAATGGGTGTTTATGATTGAGTCGATGGTCGAGTGGCTTGTAGAGAATTGGACTTCGGTTCAACCCAACGGTAAGTGGGAACTTTACAAATACGAGCAACGAGTCGAGACAAAAGAGTTGAAGCGTCGTCGAGCAGTTGGCCAAAACCAAGATGGAACGCCGCAAATCCACGAATCAATAGAGCCTCGCCAGGTCCTTATCATTGGTGCTCAGTTGGTAGACATACAGGGTCAAAGAGATTTAGTGTACGAAATGGGTCGACCAAAAACACAAACACAGAACGGATTCGATCCAGAAGTGCTAAAAGAAATGTTAAAGGGTGCTCCATCACAAAATCAGAAAGATCCAGAGATGGAAATTAAGATGCAGGAACAAGAGCAACTTTTGAACAAGCAGTCAGCGGAGTTGGAACAAATGCGTGAGCAGATGCGTCAGAACAGTGAAATTATGGCAGGTTTACTTGCAGAGCTACAGTCGGGAAGGCTGAATGCTGAAATTGAAACTGGCACACCTGTCAAGAAGTCTCCTGCAAAGACAACAAGGCGTCGTAAGAAATGACACCTGACCAACTATTAAAGTTTGCAAAGTACAAAAGACGTTTGGAAAAGAACAACCGGCGACGTCCTGCGGCGACTCGCATGACCGACGAGCAGATTGCTCGAAAGGCACGCAAGGCAGCACAGGATGGGCTATTAAATAACCATGGAATACCATCAGTAAAAAGGGAGGATGTGTGAGATGTTCGAACCGACATCAATTCAAGCGGAAACGCGCCAGTTAGCCAGGTCTTTATATGACCAAGGCTATCGGCTTATTGGAGAATGGTGTCGCCGAATACCACACTTAACACCCAAGATTTGGGCTAATTGGGAACTCACGGACGGGTTTCAGGATTGGTGGACCGAGCTTTTTCCGGAACATGCGGGTACAACGATTACTGATTTAAGGGCATTGGAGTTCGAGGCGAATCGAGCTTTGATGAGTGGCCTTATTGATGGTGATTTGTCTGCGGCTAAACTTGTCGTGCAGATGGTTCAAAATGCTAACTTGAAGCAGAGCCGAGACAGCACGCTAGAAGAATGGTTTAGTGAAGGCAGCGAGGACGAAAACGGATGGATGCCAGAGAACTAGGCGAAGTCTTTGATGACCGTCGGCGTTTTATAAGCCGTCTGCGTTTCGAGGATGCGACCGCTAACGTTGCAACTTTTAGAAGTCCTTTCTCTGAGCAGAGGGCTTTGATCGAGGCGTTGATGGACAAAACGACTCGTACGGTTGTGGTGTTGAAGCCGAGACAGATAGGCATAACCACGGCGAACTGTGCGGATACGTTTTGGGAAACTTACACGGCGACCAAACCGTTGCGCACGATTGTAGCGGCGGACCACAACAAGACAACCAAATCCATTTTCAAAAAGTTTTGTACCTACTACAACTTCATGCCACCTGCTTTGAAAGAGGCCAACCCGTTCAAAATCAACCAGAACGACAAGACTTTGATAAGTGAGCGGAGTGGTGCTCTGATTGACCACATGACGGCTCGTGGTAACGCCCATGGCCGTGGTTGGACGTACCAGAGGATGATTGCAGAGGAGTTGGCTTTCTGGACGCACCCAGAGGATGTATGGGCGGGTTTACGCTCTACCCTGCATGAAGGTCCGGATACCAAGATAATCATAGTATCTACGCCGAACGGTCCGGGTAACTTTTATCATCAGCGTGTATTGAATGCCATGGAGGCAGAACGCAACGGCGATGAGAGTACAAAGTTTATTTTTAGTCGTTGGAGTGACCATCAAACTTACCGTCTTAATCCGCCAAAGGATTGGGAACCAAGTGAAGAGGAATGGCAGTTGAAGCAGTTGTACGAGTTGGACATGGCTCAACTGTATTGGCGCCACGAGATGATACATGGCGTGGAGGGAATGGGAGAGAGGAGGTTCCGGCGTGAGTTTCCTTTGACGGTTGAAGACGGGTTTATAGTTTTAGAGGGTTGCTGGTTTGACAGTGATTATCTGAATGACCGATTACACGATTTGCCGTCACCTATTACAAAAGAACTTAGGGTTTACGTGGAACCAGACATGGGAGTGGATTACGTTATTGGTTGTGATCCCAGTTGGTGCACGGGTGGTGATTACGCTGTCGCATGTGTGATGGACGAATATGGAAACCAGTGCGCGGTGTTGAGCATGAACCAAGGTGGAGAAGACAGGTTCGCGGAGGAACTGTCAAATCTGTCTCGGTATTATAACCGGGCAAGAGTGCTATGTGAAGCGAATACTGGTGGTGCCGGAAGAATAGTCATTAAGGCTATGTTACGAGAGGGGACGCCGGTGTGGAGGGACTCCAAGGGTAATGACTGGACGACCTCGAGAGGAAACAAAGAACAAGCGTACGGACATTCGAGACAGTTGTTGAACGGGGATGCGTTTTTACTTAATGATCACGCAACCATTCAAGAATTGATGCATGTTAGAGAAGTGAAAGGACGTATTGAAGGACAAGATGGATACCATGATGACCACGCCGATGCATTTGTGTTGGCGGTATGGGCTTTGCAAACCTGCCCAGGTTGGCAAGGAAAAGAAAAATACAGTAGAAGAGAATTCCAAGGGGCAAGAAACCCCGCAGACCGAATCAGGAGAGCAGTCGGATGAAAAGAAACGAGATTGATGGATATGACTTTAGCAATGACATCCTACCTCCTGATCGAGTGATGGATCATTTGTCGGCTCATGATCAGAGGATGATAAACGATCAGCCTTACATGGCGTTGGCCAAGGCTGCATACACGACGAAATTTTGGCGTTACATAGAGGGTCAGGAAGACTTGAACGTGGCGTACGAGATGACGCGCATTGACCAGATAGAGGTCAATAAAATTAAACCGGCGTTGACTGGTTACTTGAGCAATCTGTATCCGCGTAGGATAAAGGCGGTCTTATCGAGAAGTCCGTATACCACGGGAGACGTTAAGAAAGCAGAGATGCTCGTAAACGATTGGATAAACCAACCTTTGATGCGAGAGCGCATAATGTCCGCATCACGTCAATCTTTGTTGTACAAGGGTTCAGGCGCAAAGGTGGGTTACGATCCAGCGGGTGAGGGTCTAGACCGTGTTTGGATGCGAGTCTTCCCATATTGGGAAATGGTGCTTGACTCCGACGTTCACGATTGGGACGATGCCAGATTTTTTGGTCACGTGAGTTTCAAGCCTAAACAAGAGGTGATTGATGAATACGGTATTGACGGCGATCTTGGGGGTACTTCTCGCGACGATTACTTGGGGAGCTATCTTGTCGGGTCCAAACGGGCTTCAAACTCGGATGACTATGCTCAAGGAGATAATGAGTCTTTCGTACGCGTACTTGAATTTTGTAATCTTATTGATGATTTTTACGACACTGACGGAACAAAGTACAAAGGAAGACTGGAAATATATATTCTTGATGAGGGATATGAAGGCGAAATTAAACCGGTTTACATGGGACCGCTCCCTCTAGTAGATCCTAGGGGTAATCCGATGCCGCACATTGTTCCGCTTATATTTGAACATGAACCAGAGTATCCGTATCGAGGTGTTGCTTACACCGACCAACTGATGCCGCAACAGCGTGAGTTGAACACGATGCGAAGTTACATGGCACAAGCGGCCAGAAGGGATGCTCGAGTTTACTTGACGCCGAAAGGTGCTTTGGATGCGGATGCTTACACGGACTTGAAGTCTGGTGAAGACGGTTTGATTATAGAGGTAGATGAGCAGTACGCAGGTAACTTGGCGAACGTGGTGGTTCCGATCAGGCATGGCCCGGTGAGTGCAAACGTACAACAGGCGATGAGTATAGCCGAACTGGATCTGGATCGAAACACGACCATATCACCGGCTGCACTTGGACAGGTAACGCAAGCCACGGCATCGGAGATCGTAGCGATTGAGGGTCATACCCAATCTGAGTTTGGTCGTCATGCTGAACAACGGGACTTGTGGTTGATGCGAATAATACAACTGTGTTTAGCGGCGCACACCGCTTCATTGTATGACGTCGGCGACTCCGAGGGAGCGGATGCACATGTTGATGAAGAGGGCGTGGAGTACGATGCGGATGAACTCGAAGATAGAAGAGAGGGATCTGATCTTAAAGACGATGCGACTTACGAAACAGGTAATGAGACGACGGAAGAACATGATGAGGAGAACTTTGAGCCTCACATGATGTACAACTCTGAAACGGGTGAAGAAGTCATGGCAAACACTTATCAAGAACACCTTGACTTGGCAGAGTCAGGATACGTTCATGAGAAAGTGGAGTCTGACAAGGATGAAGACGACAGAACCATTTTGGAGTTGGCTTTAGACATAACCACCGAAGAGCGTAAAGATGAAGAGCAAACGAGAATAGAATCGCGTCAGATACAACTTATTATGCCGTCCGGGGACGTGGCGATCATAACGGTTGAAGACATTGACAGTGATTTTGAGATTGGATTCAGTGAGGCTGGTCGTAGTCCATTGGCCAATCAAGAAATGCGTTCTAACATTTTGGCTCTAACGGACAGGATGTTGCAGTTGATGGACGTCGCAACGAAAGGCGGTCCGGTTGGTATTATGGCAGAGGAACTTCTGAAGACCATTCATGAGAAGTTTGAGTTCCCACCCAACTTGTCTTTTGAGTACATACAAGCAAAAGTGGCAGAGGAGCAAGAAGAGGCAGCTGCACAACCTGAGCAACCAGAGGCGGCACCTGCACCAGAGGCGGCACCTGCTCCAGAGGCGGCACCTGCTCCAGAGGCGGCACCACAGCCAAACATAGAAGAGGTAATCGCACAGATTGAACAGTTACCGCCAGACCAAGCTTTGCAAACTTTGTCTGAAATACTTAAAGACAATCCACAGGCTATGGAGTTAATACAAAAGGCACAGCAGTTACCTCCTGAAGAGCAACAACAAGCCGTACAGATTATACTTAATGCCATGAAGGGAGAGCAGTAATGCCGATTTACACGTACAAGATATACAATGAAGAAAACAACCCGACCGAGATGACTTTTGAAGATTACTTTGAAGTTGGTGAAGCTCCGGAGACCATTAAATTTGATGATGGAAGTTACGCGAAAAGGTTTACCCGACCATTTGGGTTACAAAAGTTTTCGAGTAGCTTCGATACCGAGTTTCCGTACTTTGACCGTGGGCTGGGCGAAACAATAACATCGGCCAAGCATCGTGAAGATTTGTGCAAAAAAAAGGGTGTTATTCCGGTGGATGGGGACATCGATCATAGTGAAGAAATGGCAGAATTACAGAGAAGTATTCGTGAAGACGATGCAATCTTAGCAGATATGAAAGACCGTTTGGAAAATCATCCAGGCTACTCTGAGTATAGGCGCATGCGTGATTCGGGCTGGAAACCCAAGCGTATTATAAAAGAACGTGGAACAATTAACCATAAAGGAGCTTAAAATGAGTGTTACACAAAATCAAATGATGCAACCCGGTGCACCGCAAGCAATGCCACCAGCAGCGCAAGCCGCACCAATGCCACCTGAAGGAATGGCTGGAGCCGGAGCGCAAGCTCAAGCTCAAGACGTCGTAGCGATGCAAGATCAGCAGCGTGCTGCACAGATTGAAGCAATAGCAGCAGCGGCACCTGTGCCAGACAAGCCTTTTACCACATCTAAAATTTCTGGTATGGTAGATGCGATGAACTCTTTTCTTGACAAGGTGGAAGCGGGTATTCCTCCAGTTGAGTACACACCGGAAGATAAAAAACTTGATGGCCCCATACCGGCTGATGTTTTTGTACCTTTTGTTGTCATCATGTCTTTTGTGGATCAACTTGGTGAGTATGAAAAGTTTGTAATGCAGCCAGAAGAGTTGTCATCAGATGCGGCACTCACGAAAGCAGCAGGTCAGTTCCGTCGAATGGAAGGCGACAAAGGACTTATTGAGGACCTTCAAGAAGGTGCACAACCAGAGATGGAAGAAGAAGAACCAATGAACGAAGCTGAGCGTCAGGTAGCCATGGAGCAAGAAGACATGGACGAAGATGACGAAGCATTAATGCAAGGCATGTAGGGAGTAACTATGTCAGATGAAAGTAGCACGTTGCAAGATGTTGCAGTAGTCAACGAAGAATCGGTACAAGAAGAGGCGGCTCCTCAGGAGGCTGCTCAAACCGGTGAGCCAGCGGCAGAGGTAGAGGCGCAACCAGAATCGACTGAGACTGAACCAAGGTCTGGTGAAGTTGAAAAGTCAACACCAGCGGTTGAAGAATCTGCGGTTGCATCCGGCGAACCAGAAGTCAGTCAGTCTGACAAGATACGAAAGCTTTTACGAAAGTTGGACGTACCAGAGAAACCAAACGAAAAGTTGTTGGAGTCCATAGACGAAGACAGTATTGATCGTTTGCCGCAAAACATTCGCGGTTTGTTTAAACATTTGGTTGCTGCACAAAGACAACAACTGGATGCTCAAACTGAGCAGATGAAACAGCGGATTGCGGATCTTGATGCACGGGAGGAGCAGATTGCAGCGAAGGCTCGTGATCTTATTCGTAACCGTGCGCATTTGAATCGTGTTTTGACGGACCCGAAGTTGCAGAAGTTGATTGAAGGTTCTGAAGTTCCAGACGATCAACTTGCTGACCCGTACAGTGAAGAGGGCATCCAGCAAAGGATACAAAGAGGTGTTGCGCAAGCGATGAAAGCATTTCAGGCTCCGATCACAGAAGCAGCACAACGGGCACAGCAGATGTCAGCTTACCAAGACTTTGTTGAAAGCCATCCCTTGATGAAGCAGAAGGCATTTAAATCTGAAGTGCGCCAGATAATGGAAGAACGAAAAACTCAAGGTGCTCAAATTTCTTTGGAAGATGCTTATAATCTTGCTGACCGTAATAGAATGTTGAAAGGTCAACAGGCGGCACAACAAAAAGAAAGAGCGGCCAGATCGGCATCAGCGCGTAAAGTTCAGCGATCCACCCAATCATCTCAGCCCGGAACTGGCGATCCTGTTCCAAATTGGGTGATGGAAAAAGGATATGATGGTGCGAGAGGGTCCCTTGCTAGGATAAAATACTTGCGGGACAATCCCGATGCTTTGGCTAAGTTGCGTGAACAGCAACGACGCCGTTAATTTGTTATAGGAGATAACTAAAATGCCAACTACGTCATTGACAGTTGATAATGAACTGTTGTCTGCTACCTCAATCGAGGCTGCACGTGAAGCTCGTGACCTCCGGCATGTTGTAACGCCTTTTTTGGCAGAACACGCTCGAGTACACGGCGAAGGTCAGCCATCAAGAGGAAGTGGACATAAATGGGTCGGATCTTTTCAGACCGGCGATCACTCATCACCTACGCGTCGTCGTACCGGTTATGAGCAAATGAACCTCACCTTTTCAGGTGTTCTTACTCCATACGTTCTGACACCAGCCGAGGTTTCATTCCCGATCGGTATCAGTTCTGTTGAAGAAGACTTGAATGGCGGTGATCTTCAGACGATCGAACTTGCTGCGCGTCGTGCAAAAGCAACCATGAACTCAGCCAAACGAGCTTTTGAGCGTCAAATCATTCGAGGTAACGAGCCTCAGTTTGAAGACTTTCACAGTTTGAACGGTGTTGATCAGGCGGATGGTTTCCTTGAAAACCTTGCTCCAGGTTCACAGAACAACGTTATTGGTGGTTTCAGCAAATCTACTCACAGTGCTTTGCCAGGTGCCAACAATCAGTTCTTTGACATCAACAACTCATTCAACACCTCTGGTTTGAACGGTTTGTTCCGAACACTTATCAAAACCAAAGCCCGTGCAACCGATGACCTTGATGGCATGACCATCTTTGCTTCGGAACTCGGTCTTGAAAACTACAAGCGTACCATCCAAGCGAATGAGCGATACATGGTAAGCGATGGTGGTTCTCTTGATGGTGCCAACATGAACTTGATGATTTCTGGTGTTCCAGCGCATGTCTCTACGCACATGCCAACAACAGCAGACTCATTTACCACAAACTTCTCGTTTATCATCCTTGACATGAATGCAATCTACTTCATGTTCTCTAAGGTAATCCGTGATGGTTACTTCAGTATGAGTGACTTTGAAAACGTCGGAAACGGTTACAGTGTCCGCGTCGCAGAGGTTCTCATCCGTGGCCAACTTTGGGTTCAAGCTTGGGGTTCTTCTGCATTAATCGTCAACGGTAACACGTTTTAATTAGGAGACTAACATGCAAACTGTAAGAAAAGTTGATGGGTTTGGAACCCGTAAAAATGGAAGCGGCGGTGAGGTAGTAAACCTTAATGAGGAACCACGATTCATTGAATTGTTTGCTCAAGAGTCTATCGCTAAAGGTGATATTGTTGCCCTTTCGATTGATTCAGCGATTGATGGAACTGATTCTACCGATTATGGTTATGGAAACATCGTCAAGAAAGCAGCTAGTGGTACTGCGGCTATTGCACAAGTTGCAGGTGTGGCTGCTGAAGCTGTAACTCTTTCAGGTGATGATGTTTCAAATGCTGCTTGGAAAAAAATCCTTATTCAAGTTCGTGGACGATGTGAGTTTGTTAAGGTTGCTGATGTAGAGGGCGGTGGTGCTTCACCTGCGCCTGGTAATCTTTTGATTGCTTCTTCTACAGGTGGTCAAGCAGAGGCATACGCTGCTGCTGCGGTGACTGCTGGCTTTGGTATTCATCTTGAAGATGGAACTGATGCGACTGCTGATTCAGTTGTTTACCTGATCAATCCATTGAACCTGTAATCTAATACAGACAAATGATCTAATGGAGGGGGCGGCGCAAACCGCCCCCTATTTTGTTTTGGAGTTTTCATGAACGTAGCCGAAATACGACAACGCATATTTGATCAAATGGACTACTTCCCGGACTTACAACAGTATCGGGACAGCGTAGTGCGTCGAATCAATGAACGGTATCAAGAAATTTGCGACAGTGCTCATTGGTTGTTTCTACAGAAAGAAATGAATCTGCAACTACGAGCAGACATTATTGCTACGACTGCCACCTTCAACATTTCTACCAACAACGTAATTTTGAATGTTGATGGTACAAACAAACGGAAAGTAAGCAATGCATCTGGTGGAGATTTGAACTTCACTAGAGAAATGCAAGGCATGCTTCTCATTATAGGAACAGACGAATACAGAATAGTTGGTGTGCAAAATGCATCCACATTTTTCGTAGAACCTTTAGACGGTGCACCCGAGTTGACGGCATCTGCAAGTCATAAAGATTTTACAATACGCTTTGACAGATACCGATTACCTCAAGACACTATCGAGGTTTTGGGATTCTCAGATCGAGATGATGATCGCGGTAGACTGTTGTACATAGACAGAAAGCGAGAAGAGTTTGCCTACTTGGACAGGGACAATAAAGGTGAGCCCAGTACCGTGGTAGACGATGACTTTGTACTTGACGAGCCACCAATTAATACTCCGACCGCTGTATCAGGTACTGGTGGTGACCTTGTCAGTGGTAATACCTACGAGTACAAATACACAATTTGGCGGGAGGGTCGAGAAAGTCCTGCAAGTTTAAAAGTTCAAATAACACTTGGTGCATCTGACAATTCCGTCACCATATCCAACATTGACAACACCGGGTGGTTTGACAGTTACCCAACACAACGAGATTCTGGTGCTGTAAAACTGTTGTATCGTCGAGACGTAACTTTGGATACGAAGTGGATACTGATTGATGCACTTACATCACTTGAAGTTTCAAAAACAGATTCCGCCGTACAACCAAACATTGCTTTTGGTGGTTATCCTGCTAACGATTCTTTTCAATACTTAAGTCAAAATGAAGTATTGCGTTGGCCAGATGAGGGTCCTGCTCAGTATGTAAGATTCTGGTATCGTCCTGATACGGATAGAAATATTGCAATCAGATACCACTTCAGACCAAAAGACCTGATTGCAGACAACGACAGTCCTCAGTGGCCAAGACAGTACCACATGTTGATTGTTCATCTAGTGCTTCAAGACATGTTTCTACAGATGCAGGACACCGTTCAAGCGCAACTGTTTGAAAGAAGAGCGAACATAGTCTTGGATCAAATGCGTCGTCGATACTTGGCTCGAGATGACATCAGAAAGCGTTTCATGAGCTTTACTCGCCCACGTAGATTTAGAAACATTTATGGACCTCCGAGCATTACTTCATGAGCATAAAGACTTCCAAATTACGCGTTGCCCCACTTAGGGGGATGGATCAGCGATGGCAGGTCAATCCTAATCAAGCATTTGAGATTGTTGACATGACTTGGTCTGATCAAGACTCTTGGACTCAAGCGGGTGGATACGACCACATTGTTCGTGACTATGTACCTAGTGATTGGAATGGAACTGGTGACAACTCTAGTTTTACTACCCAAGACGTAGTTACAGAAACTCAAGGTGCGGGTGGTGATAACGTAGTCACACAAGCAACGGCAAGCATATCGTTTACCAGTAGCACTGTAACGGACCCGTATGTCAATACAGGCTCTGAGGCGCCGATCAACACCTACAATCAAGAATCAGACTGCCCGATAAGTCTGCATTGGTTTGCGCAGCACAACGGCGGATTACAGTGGCTTATGTACGAAACTTCAGGTGGTAAGCTAAGGTACTTTAACGGATCGAGAGCACCCTTAGCACCCTGGACTGATGTTTACTTTGTTGATGGCAAACCTTTCAACGGCACAAACTTTCCTCGTAAAGTGGTCGAGACTCCTTGGGAAGGCACTCAATTTGCAACGTTCGCGGCTAGACTCTACCTTGTCAACGGATTTAATAGACCTTTGGTTTTCGATGGTCGCAAAGCAACTGAGGCCGGTTTTTCTCAGCCACCTGATATTGTAACCGCAGACTTTCAAAACATAGATAATTTTGCTTTTATAGCGAAAGCATCTTTACTTGGTCTTGGTACGGCAAGTTCAGATACATCTGGAACTCTGTCTACATTTAGATACAGGATTTCATTTGTAAATGAACGCGGTCAAGAGAGTCCTTTGTCGGACCCAAGAGAGAAATCAGTTACGGCCAAAAGAATAAGTAAAGCAACTTCTGGTACATCAGAAACAAATTGTTTATTGACATTGGACATTCCGATAGGACCGGTCGGGACGGTTGCAAGGCGCATATATCGAACACAAAATGTACGAGACACCAGTGGAGATTTGAGAACCAAAACATTTGGCTCAGAATTCTTTTTCCACAGTGAGATACAAGACAACATCACCGAAACCATAATAGATGGGAAGAAAGACTCTTTCTTGGGATCTTTGGTTGATGAGTTGGATTTTGGTGTTTTTCCTCAGCAAGCATCTATGATTGCTTTGTTTAAAGGGCGGACTTTTGTAGCCGGTGAAAATGACAACATAGTAAGATTTAGCAGACCTAACTTCCCAGAAATGTTCCCACCTGACAATCAACTTGATTTATCAGATACTTCTGGCAGTCGAATCACCGCACTGTATGCATCGAAAAACAGTTTGGTCGCTTTCAAGGACCGAGGAATATATTTAATAAAAGGTGACACCACCGAAGGATTCTTTGCTCAAACTTTGACACGAGACATCGGATGTTTGGCACCCTCAAGTGTTAGAGAAGTTCCAGGTCTGGGATTAATGTTCTTGGCATCTGATGGCATATACGTGTTGGAAGGTGCTCTTGAAAATACAGGTACTCGCACGGCGGTGGTTAAGATAAGCACGCCAATAAGAGACTTGATACGCGAGATAAACTTTTCTGCCGTAGAAAATTGCAGGTCTCTCATATATCACAGAGACAGAGAGTATTGGCTTTGTGTACCGATTAAAGGTCAACAAAGAGCGACACGGTTACTTAAGTTTTCTTATGAAGTAGGTGCGTGGTCGTTTATGGATAATATGCCCATGAAAGACATCACGGAGACGGAGGACCATAGAGGTTATGCTTTCTTTGCTGGTGGATACACAGACAGTGCGGATGGACCCAAGGGTCTGTTTCTATACAGTAGAGGCTTCCTTAGCAAAGGTGGATACTACACGTTTGAAACCAAGTATGAAACTTGTGACATACCTTTTGGCAGTGTCTATGAAAACTTCAACCCGGTGCGTGTGCAAAGTCGTGTAATCGGATACGGCAACAATGATTTGCGGTTGAACTTTACAACCAACCGTGAACTGACACAGGCGTACGAGTCAGACAAAACTTCTAAACAAAAGAGACCTTTGGAAGATTTAAACATTTCTACCTACGGAACAACGACCTGGGGTGGTGGTAGCAAGTATGCACAACACAGGCCGATATACACGCGGTTTGACATATCCACTATGCACAAAGGACCGGTGAACGAAGTACGGTTTAAGTTCACGCCATCCAGTGGTCGTATAGAGTTGTTGGAGTTTCAAGTTGAAGCAAGAATAGGATCGCGAAGAAATGTTGTAAATCTTACGGAGAAGATGGGAGGCACGATAACGCGATGAGTTTTAGATACAGAGAACGGACCGTAGTTGATGGCGAGGCCATAGATCCATACGACTTAAACGAAAATGTCAATGCCTTGGTAGGAGAGTTGAACGGCAAGTTGGACAGAGACAATCTGCCCGAACGTGCCATCTCTGAGAACATGATTAAAAATCAAGTTTTTAACATAATAAACCAAGAGACCAAAACTGGTAACACCGACATGATTGACTCTGACGGAAACACCATAGCAACAAACTTTGACGTACATGAAGTGACTTACGATTTCGAAGAGGATGGGGTTCTTACAGTACACATTGGTGGCATGACAAGTAGGCCAAACAACTCTTTTGCTGTCAGTGGAGTTGCAATGTCTCAAGGCGACACACTACTAAACATTACATGTGTTGTCAACGGTCAAGTAATCGCAAACGTTCGTAAAATATCAGACAACTTTCAAGATTACGGATTTTATGCGGTTGGCACAGCGGTGGTGGTTGCAGGTTCCACCACGATAAAGATAAGAGCAAGACTTACCACTGATTCTGCTTTGGCAACTGACTTTGTAAGATTCAAACAGGTATCAATAACAAGTGTGTTCAAGAGGCGATAATGGCATTCATAAACACCAAAGTAAATGAATATGGTGATTTGATTACAATAAACAACCCAAATCAAACCATACAAAATATACAAAATGTAAGTTTTGATTCATCTAACTTCAGACTTCAAGGGTTAGAAGTTAGAAATTTTGACAGAAACTCTGTAACTAAAAACTCATCCGCCCAAAAAACAGCATTGTCTTTTGGGTCTACAACTTTTACACCAACGGCTAACCCTTTGGGTGGTTTTGGTGGTAGCTTTAGGTTGATTGGTCCATACAACATGGCCTCTAACGAAACCGTTTTGTTAGAATGTAGTTTTGGGTTCGAAACCGATGGCACTGGTTTGACGACCGGATCACAACCTGGAAAACATCCAAGATACGTATTTTCATTGGGATTTGCAGACAATGCCAATGGTAATAATGTTCAGCAGATAAACGGTACGATAAGGGCTTATCGATCTAACACTACTGGTGTTCGAAGGGTGGCGGGGTCGTGTACAATTGTACATGCTTTCAAATTTGTTGATTCTACTCCAAAATTTTTTTACTTTCTAATGGAAGATACGCAGCATCCAACCACACAAACAAACATAGGGGCGATTACGTTGACAATATATTCCATGCAATTTTTCGGTCGAGTATACAAGAAATAAAATGCCTTTACCTACTTCATTTACAACTTTCACCGATGGTGACACAATCACAGCAAACGACTTCAATCGTCGAGTCGTTGATGTCGAAACATTTATAAATGGTGACATAGAAATAAGTGACTTACCTACTACGCCTTGGGTTGAAAGTCATATTATACAAGCGCCTTTGTTTTTTGGTAGCCCGGCTCCGAGAGTACAACTTGTAAGCGCCGATGTTCACTTTCGTAGAGAAACAGGTGGTGAACACACACAAATTTTTCATGCAAACATGTCACAAGATTTTATTCCTATTATGGGATTGAATGCGACCATACACGTAGCCATACCCGATGGGTTTCCAGCAGACACAGTCCAAGCTACTATTCGTGCCAGTCTTTTTGCAGAAAATGAAAACTCTGCCGTTGCAGTAAGAACTGCATTTTCAGACAATACAAATCGATTTGTAACGAAAGTTGGTGATTGTGCAATTTTTGTAAACGATACACAAATCACAGGCACAAGACGAAAAGTATATTCCAAGACTGCCGCAGAGCATCCTATAACGGGTGGTAATCTTAATATGGTGGCAAGAATAGATTTGAAAAGAGGCACGCACAATTTGGGTGTAAGATTTAAACCTGTGCGTCCGAGTAATGCTGGAGACTTCCAACATACATTTATTAGACACAGAACATTAAATATTGAGGTAAATTACCTATGAGGTCAACATGGCATACAGTGATATAAAGCTCGATAGAGACGAAAGAAAAGGCGTAGCCTCTGAGGCTTCTGGCACAGCCTTGTCAACCGCTTTGGCAGGTGCTACCATAGGAGCCGCAGTTGGTGGTCCAGCGGCTCCTGTAACGGCTGCTATGGGCGCTTTGATTGGTGCGGGTGCAGGACTTATAACTGGTGGTCTTGTGGGTTCTTTGCAAGCGACACGACAAGCGAAAGCAGAGAAGGCACTGGCTCAAGACATAGCTGCACAACAGAAAAAACAAAGGGCAGATCAGACAGCCATAAACAGATCTGCACAAGGTCGTCAGCAGTTAAAAGAAAGACAAAGACAACAGTACATGTTTAAAC
>Ga0209232_1000772_pt1 | contig 18541 bp, 17 predicted proteins | sample ETNvirenome_2_60_FD_184066 | JGI IMG/M metagenome (GOLD analysis project Ga0209232, IMG submission 184066) | Marine viral communities from the Pacific Ocean - ETNP_2_60 (SPAdes) (version 2) | ecosystem: Environmental > Aquatic > Marine > Oceanic | place: Pacific Ocean | collected 2013-06-22
TCAGTGGTGATGGTGACATTCCTGGGTTCGCAAAGTTCGAGTTGCTTAATGGCTACGAAGACTACCCAGTAGTAGTTACTAAGCTATCTGAAGACAGCAAGCGACTGTACGACACGATGACTGTCCCAAGTCTACTCAAAGGAATACAGCAACAAGTCAAGATAGAACGTGATAGCCGTATCGACAGAAATAGCCTTGCCACCGTCCCTCCAATTTTACACCCAGTAGGACAGGCTCCTACGGACTGGGGGCCAGGAAGGTACGTTCCTTATCGTCGTAAGGGCGATATAGATTTTGGGCCTACGCCTCCGTACAACCAGGGTTCACTTGAGATGGAGAAGACAATGGAGCAGCAAGCAGATAGACTTGTTGGTTTAGATGAAGTATCTCCAATCTCACAGATTAGGAAGCAGTTCTTGGTAGATAAGTTCCTTAGCCATTCCGCTGAGGTTATATCGCAGTGCTACCGTTGCTTTCAGAGATTCGGCCCTGACCAAATATTCTTTAGGGTTACTGGTGTACCTGATCCACAGATGTTCAACAAGGGGAACGCTGATGAGAACTTCGATGTTACAATTAGCTACGATGTTCTGAACACAGATCCAGAAAAACAAGAAAATAAACTAAATCAAATGGTTTCCCTTCTACAGCTAGATCGCAACGGAAGGATAAATGTAGATAACTTGCTAACATTGATAGCAGGTTCAGTTGATCCAGTGCTTGCCGATGGTGTTCTTGAACCCGTTGAAGTTGCACAGGAAAAACTACTTAAAGATATTACAGATGACTTATCTAAAATTTATGCAGGTATCGAAGTTCCAGCGCGTCCAAGCGGTGCTCAAGCGGCTTTACAAGTTATTCAGCAGTACAGCCAGCAGCAAGACATTCAGCAGCGTTTACAAGAAGATGAAGCTTTTGCTGCTCGTCTTCAGAAGTACGCTGGACAATATCAGTTCGCTGTACAGCAAGCACAGAACGCGCAAATAGGTAGGATTGGAACGCAACCAGCACAGATGGGTAGTACTCAAACCCAGAATATGCAGCAGTGATAGCTCTGATATTTGTTTCTATACTGTTTATTAATATGCCCGACAACAGGATTAACCAGTTAATGCGAGAGAAGTACAACTCTCTTCGCCCAAGGGAGAACCCCCCAGCCAATCAAGATAGTTATGCTTTTGCTCGTAAGAGAGCAAGGGACAAACATAATCAAGAAATATACGAACAACTTTCTTTGCATGAAGGAGTAGAGCCTAGCGTGTACACAGACACTAAGGGCAAGCGTACTATAGGCATAGGGTTTAATTTAGACGAACCCTCTAACCGAAAGAAAGCAGAATCATTGGGACTTAACGTACGGGATATGCTTTCTGGGAAGAAAACTCTTTCTGATAAAGAAATAAAATTGCTGTACAACGAGTCTATTAAGCAAGCTGCTGATGACGCTAATGCTTTCTTGCCTCAAGCTGGAAGACAGCCAGCAGTTGTTCAAAAAGTTTTAATAGACATGGCGTTTAATCTTGGCAGGACTAAGCTTAATAAATTTGAAAATATGCGAGCAGCACTTTTAGAGGGTGATTACAATAAAGCTGCTGACGAAATGATAGACAGCAATTGGTACAATCAGGTGGGGAATAGATCTAAAAGACTAGTAGAAATGATGCGATCCGCAGCACGATGAACATAGAAGAAGACCTAAAGACCCTATCCCACCACGAACATTTTGCAAGATTTATTCAGCTTATTAACGCTCTTCGAGAAGAGTGCATAGCTGATATGCACGAAGCTGACATAGACAAGCTTCAACAACTTTCTGGACGGATAATTACTTACGATCAGATTTTGCAAATGACTGACTGGCAGGGTCTACAAAAGAAATTTTCATCTGTACTGTAGCACAAAAAAGATGTGCTATAATCAGGCTTCGCCATCGCTCGGCGTTAAGGAGTGGAAACAATCATGTCTAACGAAGTTATCACGGTTGACGCTGAGACCGAACAAAATTCAGTCGGAAATATAACAGCGGAGGATTTTGCCATCCAACGCTTAGGACAGACTCAGGGAGAACCTGCTGAGGATACTCAGGAAGTTCAAGAGGAAGAAGTCCTAGAAGAAGCGGTTGAATCCGAAGAAGAAGTTATTCAGGAAACTGAAAACGAACCTTCTGAAGAAGAGACTGAAGATGTTCTTTCACAGTACAACTTAGATGATTTATCTGAGGATGAGCTTAAAGATCTTGCTGAAAAGCTTGGTAGTAGAGCTGTAGCTCGCTTTGGCGAACTTACGGCTAAACGCAAAGCAGCAGAGGAAGAGCTTGAGAAAGTAAAGCAATCACTACAACAAGATCCTTTAAAACGCGAAGCGGAAGAAGTCCAAGACAATCCGTTTGATGACGTTAAGGATATTAAGTCATTACAAGAAAAGGCTAAGGAGATAAGTGATATTATCGAATGGGCTGAAGATGTTTTATTTGAATCAGACGATTACTCCGCTCATGACGATGTTACTGAGCTAGATGGTAAGAAGATGACTAAAGCAGAGGTAAGATCTGCTTTGAAGAACGCTCGTAAATCTAGGGATCTTTATCTTCCCGATCAACTAAAGAAAGTCCAGAGGAACGAAACTGCTGAGTCTCTTAGAAAAGAGCTTGGTAGTAAAGCCCTCCAAGAATTTGAATGGTTGAATGAAGAAGATAATGATACGAGGAAGGCATTCTTTGGCATTGCTGCAAACAAAGACTTGCAGAAGGTATACAAACAATACCCAGTGCTAGGAGCAGAACTTCCATATATGCTTGCTCATGCAGTAGACAGTATGTACGCTCGAAAGACTGTACCTAGTACTCCTGCTAAGAAAGCAGGTAAGCCTAAGATTAATCCTCCGAAAAGCTCCGTTCCCTCCTCTGCTATGCCAGAACAGGGTCAACGAAAGTCGTCTAAAGTACTACAGGACTTATCTTCACGCTTTAAACAAAGTGGCAATAAAGATGACTTCATTTCATTACGAACCAAACAATTAGCTAAAAAATAAAATGGCATTCTCAAACACATACGATACAAGTAATCCTGGTTCTGGTGTTTCCAATCGCGAAGACTTGACTGACGTCTTGACTATTCTCGCTCCTGAAGAAACTCCAGTCCTTTCTTCTGCTTCTAAGCAGAAAGCATCCGCAACATTCGTTGAGTGGACGGTAGACGCATTGTCTGCTCCTTCAACTACTGGCATCCGTGAAGGTGCTGATGTTGGAACTTTCACTGACCAGTTCAGTGGACGTGCTCGTCTTGGTAACTACATCCAAAAGTTCCGTCGCGACTTTCAGGTTTCTGATCTTCAGGAAGCTGTTGAAAGCGTTGGACCTGCTAAGATTGCTCAAGCTGAAGCAAAAGCAATCCGTGAACTAAAGCGTGACATCGAAGCTACCCTCTGTGGTACGCAAGATCGTGCTGCTGAAAACGGATCTGACACAGCTTACGCTTTGCGTGGTCTTGGTGACTGGATCGACTCCGCTGGTCCTTCTGATGTTCCTGCTGCATTCCGTACTCCTGCTTCCAGCATTCATGCTGCTGATGAAGGTGCTTTCACGGAAACAGTTCTGAACAACTTGATTACCTCAATCTTCCGCGAAACTGGAACAAGCAACAACCTAACGATGGTTGCTGACACGGCTGTTCGTCGCATTATCTCTGACTTCGCTCGCACTGCTGGCGTAAGCGGAACTGATGCAGACAGCGTTCGTACCGTTAATTACAACGGTGACTCAGCTCAGATCAAGCTTAGTGTTGAGTTCTATCAGTCCGATCACGGTATGATTTCGATTGTTAATGGCAATCCTGATTGTATGCCCGATACGACTAATAAGGACGTTGCTTACTTGGTTAATCCTGAGTACTACGGCATCCATGAGCTGATTCCAATGGGATCGACTCGCCTCCCGAATCAGGGTGGTGGTGAGCGTGGTTACGTTGATTGCTCCTTGACCCTCGGTGTTTATCACCCACAGGCTCACGGTAAGATCGAAGAAGTCGCGTAAGCTTTTTAAGCATACCCTTAGTTTGGGGGAGGTTGGGCCAATCCTGGCCTCCCCTTTTAATTTGTTTGCTAGAAAATAAAAGAAGTAATTAATGAATATAATTAAGTGTCAAGGAGTAAACTGTGAGGTGCGATTATCATGTAGTCGTTACTACCCCATAAATAAATCTTTTGATAATGGTAATCCATTTGTTTTTTTAGCAAAAAATCTACATAAGTTTTTTAAAACCTGCTTGTTCTTAAAAAAGAAATGAACATCATTACATCAGTACCAAAGTATTCTGACGGAGAGGTGAACGAGTCTTTCATGAAAGAAATCCGAACAGGTTTTAAAATGGAGCGAGCAAAAGAGCAAGATAGAATTAATCAAGCTGCTAAAGAGGCAAAGACTAATGTCGGCAAGACCCATCCTATTTTAGGAAAGTGTGTAGCTAATATGCCTGCTCGTGATTATTTTAGATTAGTAAACAAGTACGGACACAACACTGTAAACAGTAGAGAGTTCTTACGTTATTTTAACAAAAAGTTCCCTGAGCTAAGCCCGAATAAAGCTTAATGCAAGTAAAGTACAACAGAGACCTGTACGATCTTATCACTGCTCTAGCAGGGGTAACTTCCTTTACTACAAACGAAAAGACTCAGCTTTTAAACTTCGCAAAGCGTAGGATGTTTGAGGCTTATCAGGCTACTCCAATGTGGCCTAGATATTTGGTTGTTGGTGAGGAAAGAACAGTATCTAGTTCTGTAATTCCTTTTACCCAAACAAGCAAGAACGACATTGCTGAGTTTGTACGGATTCACAGGACTCAGCCCTTTTTGCAAAACTCTGCATTAGAGTTTGAATTTTTTGTGCAATCAGATGGAGCCCATATTCTTAATCTAACAACTGCTGATGCAAGTTCTGCGTTTGTTACGTACAAGAAGGAGCTTACTGATATTCCTAGCACCTGGAACCTTGATGGCGACAAGTCCACTCAAGAGATTCCTTTAGAATTTTTTTATTATGTTGCTCATACTACTTACGCTGATTTCTTGCGTATGGATGGTCAGCACCAGAAGGCTATAGTCGAAGAGCAAAATGCTCAAGGTTACTTGTCTTCAGAGTTAGAAAAAACTGACCAGATTATGAACAATAATACAGTCAAGAAAAGAATTAACACTTACGTTTCTCAACAATCCAGATAATGAATAGTCTAGTAACAAACCTATATCCTCTTCCCAATGGCACTATTGCTGGAGAAAACCTATCCTGTGCAACTTCAGGAGCTGGTGTTCAGTTTGCAGCCTTTGACACAGATACCAATTACGTGATGATTGATGTCCAGGATAACAACGTCATCGTAACATTCGATGGCAGTGCTCCTACCGCATCTAATGGTCATCTTTTGCTGAAAGAAAAGGGTCTCATTACCCTTAGCGCACTTAGTGCAAAATCAGCAAAGTTCTTGGGATCTGGTGGTACCGCTATTGTACACGCTTCACAGTTTGTGTAATGGGCAGCGAAATAAACAAGTTCCTTATTGGAGCTTCTGGATCAGTGTTGGCTGTTTCCTCTCAAGGAGTTAGCCAAGTACTATCTATTGCGGCATCCCTGTTTACGATTGTGTATATGGGGCTTTGGATTTATAAGACGGTAAAAGAACTGAATAAATGAATGGTGAGTTGTTAGCTATGCTTGGCGGTGGCGTTACGGGCTTTGTTATGAAGTTGATTTCGGCACAAATGAACATCCAAGCAAATGCTATCAAGTCCATGATTCAGAAGCAAGATGCAGCAGATAATTCAGCAGACAAAGCAGCACAAAGATCCGATGAAGGAGGAGCTTGGGTTAGAAAACTCATCGCTATGTGCATCTTGTTTTCAGTGGTATTTGCTCCCTTTGTCATGGCGTTCTTCGACATCCCTGTAACTGTTGAGGGTGGCAAGTCTGGTATATTTAAATTTATAGGAATCGGAGCTGACAAGTGGAAACATTTAGAAGGGTTTGTATTACTGCCTGAAGTGAGACAGGGGATGCTGGCACTACTAGGATTTTACTTTGGCTCCTCTCAGGTTAAATAATGAAAGTAAGTGAAGATACAGCAGTCACCATTCCTCTGCGTAACTTGATTGCGTTGATTGGTTTCACGGTAGTTAGTGTGACGGGGTACGTTAATATGACAGGCCGTATAGCCACCTTAGAGAACGCTCAGAACATCAGGGATGTAGAGATAGGAATGAATACTGAGTTCCGTATCAAATGGCCTAGAGGAGAGCTAGGAGCTCTACCTGACGACGCTGAACAAAATTTAAGGTTACAATACCTTGAGAAAAACATGGAAGAAATTGGCAGCACTGTAGAAAAACTAAAAAGCTATGGTAGCATAAATTTTGAACTCAAAGACAAAAACTACTTAGACATTAAGGAATAATATGAAGTACGGAAAACGCAAATCATGTGGTGGCTACGGTAAAGGTGGCAAGGGAAAGAAATAGTCATGCCAAAGGGTAAGAAGAAATCTTGTGGCTGCACAAGCTGTATGGGAAGGAGAAGAGTTCGATAATGCCCAAAGACGCTTGTTATAGAAAAGTTAAAGCACGGTATAAGGTGTTCCCATCCGCGTATGCAAGTGGGGCAATAGCTAAGTGTCGAAAGGTAGGTGCTGCTAACTGGGGCAAGCGTAAGAAGAAGTAATGGCTGTTCGGAAGACAAAGGAAGGTGCTGCTCTTAAGCGGTGGTTCAAGGAGAAGTGGGTAGATGTACGCACTGGTAAGCCTTGTGGTCGCCGTAAAGGAGAAAAAAGGGGTACACCTTATTGTCGTCCATCTAAACGTGTTAGCAGCAAAACTCCTGTAACTAAAGGAGAAATGACTGCATCACAGAAGAAATCAAGAATAGCCCAGAAGAAAAAGCTAGGGCAACCAGCAGGTAAACCAAGAAGAGTAAAGGCAGTAAAACGTGGCAAAAAGTCCTAAACAGTCAATGCGATGTGGTGAAGTGCGTAAAAGCACACGCTCAGGCAAGAAGATTATGAAGCTGTACTGTAGTGGTGGTAAGCGTAAGCTAGTCCATGCAGGTGCTTCGGGATACGGTCATAATTACTCAGATGCTGCCAGAAAGTCTTTTAGGGCTAGGCACAAGTGCAGTACCGCAAAACCTGGAACAGCTAAACACTTAGCCTGTACAGAGTTGTGGAAAGGCAAAGGTGGACGAACTAAGAGTTCTCCTAAGAGCAGAAAAGGCAAATACTAGATGGCAAGATACGATTCATACGGAGCTGTAGATGATAGAATCCAAGAAGACTTGGATCAAGGTTTTGCTGGCTTCAATAACAAGCTTCGTCCCGACCAGTTGCGTTCAGGTATTCTTACTGAGTCTAATAACGGACGTATGGATTTGAATGGTGAGTGGCAACCAAGGAAAGGGGTAGAGATTTTTTCTTCTCCATTTGCTGCTGCTGTTTTTACTGTTCCGTTTTATTTGTACGAATCTATTCCTTCTGTTGCATCTTACAGTGTAACTGGTCAAGTAATTACCGTAACATTTGGTTCAGCTCATGGAATAAATAATCAAACTGGGGTAAACATTAGTGGATTATCTTACACTGGAACAATAGATCCTAACGGTAACTTTACTGCTACCGTAGTAGATTCTAACACAATTACTTACACAGTTACTGGATTGTCTGTTACTCCTACTGGAACAATGACAGTAACTGGTATGAAGATTGATGATGGTGCTGTTAATTTTATTGAAGCATCTTGCGAGTTTTCTGATCCTAATAACGATTCCGAATCTTACATTGCTATAGTTGCAACTAATAGTACTGTACTTGTTAAGACTTCTGATTCTGGAGCAACTACCGTTGAGTTAACTTATCCTACTGGTGAAACTGTTCCACAGGGAGCTAATGTCATACAGGCTTTTAATAAACTTTACATATTCCGCAAGGGTCAAATAGCCATGGAGTGGGATGGGAATATTTCTTCTCCTACATTTTCTCTTGTTGCTAATGGGGATTACAGTCAACCTAAGCAACTTACTCCGACTAGGGTAGATGTTGTTGATGGCAAAGCTACTGCTACATTTAGTGGCTTAGCCGCAATGAACGGCCTAGATGTTGGAGATCTTTTTACCATAGAAAGCACGGGGTCTCCCTCAACCTTTACAGTAGGAGATCAATTTATTGTAGCTGAAAGAGACAATACTGCTTTTACTGTAAGTTTTTATATTCAGCTTGCTAATTCTAGTAATATTAGTGGAGTTATTGTTCAGCAGCCAGTTTCTATTGGTTTAGGATTTACTCATTCTCCTGCTCCTGCATTTGGAACATACCATCAACGTAGATTGATTGTTCCGTACCAGTACGATGTAACGGGAACATCTGGATCAGCTACAATTACTGACAGAAATATTGTTGATGAGGCGTTATTTTCGGATATACTAGACGCAGATACTTACGATAGAGTTTATGGTCAGTTTAGATTTAATGCTGGTGCAGCTGACTTTATTGTAGGATTTCATTCGTTTTCTGATGACAAATTGGTTGTATTTAATCGCAATAGCATACATATTGTTGCTAATAGTTTAGACTTAGGCAGTTCAAGCTCTCAGTTAATTACTAGTGAGGTTGGTTGTGCAGCAAAAGATACCATTCAACAGATTGGAAACAAGATGATATTCCTTTCTGATAATGGCGTTTATGCTTTGGACTTTATTGACTTGTACAATCTTAGAGGTCAGGATATTCCGTTATCAGCTTCTATTGAAGGTACTATTCAACGCATAAATAAGGCTTACATCGACAAATCGGTTTCAGTTTATTTTGACAATAGGTACTATCTTGCTGTACCTCTTGATGATTCAATAACAAATAATGCCCTTCTTATTTACAATTTTGTTAATAAGCAATGGGAGTCTTTAGACTCTGTAAACAATTCTGATTGGGAGTACACTCATTTAGCCGTTGCAGGTGCTGGAGATCAACGTGGAGTTTACTGTATGAACCGCAATGGTGGGGTTCATAAGTACGAATCCAGGGCAGACGATACCGATAATTACGTTGTACAGGTTGGACAATCTTCAATTAGTACACAGATTGATGCTTCTGCCGTCACTAGGATGTTTACGCTTAATTCTATTGATCGCAAAAAGTGGAATAATTTCGACTTGCATATTCAGTCAAGTACAAGTAATATTTCTGATGCAAATTTAGAAGCAATCACAGAAAATATTGATGATATAATAGACCTAGGCAGCATTTCAGATCTTAATGGAGTTGAAGTGCCTATTGACGAAGATGTCTCATTAAGAGGTAGATTTGGAAATCGACGAGCTTACGGATTACAATTTAAATTAACGACAACTAAGGGCAGACCTAGATTACGAGCATTAAAGGTAGCAGGAGCTACTACGTTTAGAAGTTTACAGAAAGCAGAATAATGGCAATACTTACAACAGGAAATACTTTTGCTGATGGCGATCAGGTTACGTCAACTAAGCTAAACAACATAGCCAATGCAGCTACATTTGCGTCAGGTGCTGTAGACGATTCTACAACTCAGCTTTCTAGTGGATCTATTATTATTAAGGATTTAGGTATTAGCACTGGAAAAATTGCATCAAGTGCTGTTACCACAGCAAAGATTAATGCAAGTGCTGTTACTACTGTTAAGATTGCAGATAGCAATGTTACTAAGGCTAAGATAGAAAACTTTACTAATCTTACTGTTTTAGGTAACGTTTCTGGTAGTGCAGGTACTCCTGCTGAAGTAACTATTTTAGATGAGGATAATATGTCCTCTAACTCTGCTACATCTCTTGCTACTCAGCAGAGCATCAAAGCTTATGTTGACACTCAGATAAGTGCTGAGGACTTAGACTTTGCTGGAGATAGTGGAACAGGTGCAGTAGATCTTGATAGCCAGACGCTTACCATTGCTGGTGCAACTGGACTAGACACCGCAGCTAGTGGGCAAACGCTCACCGTATCTTTAGACCTAAATGAACTCGCTACAGAAACGAGTATAGCTCAAGATGACTTTGTAGCTATGGTGGATAGCACCGATAGCGGCAACGGAAAGATTACTTTTTCTAACTTAGAAGACCAGGTTTTTGGAAATGTAAGTGGAGACATTCTTATTGCTGCTGGTGGTGCTGCAACAATTCAGGCTAATAGCGTAGCCCTTGGTACTGACACCACTGGAAATTATGTACAGAGTGTTACTAATGGATCGTACATCACTGGTGGTGATGGTGGATCTGAAAGTGCAGCACTTACTTTGGCAGTAGATGCTACATCAGCAAACACTGCCTCTAAAGTTGTAGCTCGTGATTCTTCAGGAAACTTTGCTGCTGGTACAATTACGGCTGCTCTTACTGGTAACGTAACGGGCAATGTGACAGGTAATGTTACTGGGAACGTAACAGGTGATTTAACTGGCAACAGTGCAGGTGTACATACAGGAAGCGTGACTGGTAATGTCACTGGTAATGTCACAGGAAATCTTACAGGTAATGTTACAGGAAACCTGACGGGAGACGTAACAGGTGATGTCACTGGAAACCTAACAGGTAATGTTACATCTACAGGAACTAGCACGTTTTCCACTATAGATGTTAATGGTGGAGCTATAGATGGAGCAATAATCGGAGCAGCATCTGCTGCTGCAATTACAGGAACGACAATTACTGGTACGTCCCTTGTTGGTCCTCTTACAGGGAATGTAACAGGAGACCTAACTGGGAATGTAACTGCTTCATCAGTTCTTGCTAGTGGCGTTACGGCAACTACTCAAACCTCTGGCGACAACTCAACCAAGGTGGCTACCACTGCTTATGTTGATGCTCAGGTTAGCGCTGATGGTGGTTGGACTCTTGGAGGCGATTCAGGAAGCGACGATCCTATTGCTCCTGGACAGACAGTTAATTTTGCTGGCACTACTAACGAGATAGAAACATCAGTATCGAATAACACTTTAACTATTGGTCTTCCTGACGATGTAACTATAGCTGGTAATCTTACCGTAAATGGTACAACCACTACGGTTAATACGCAGACGCTATCGGTTGAAGATCCTTTAATTGAACTAGCAAACCAGAATGCCGCAAACTCTGTGGATGTTGGTTTGTACGGAGACTACTCTTTAAACTCTGGTGTTACCACTAAGTACGCTGGTCTATTTAAGGATGCTAGTGACTCAGATAAGTTTAAGCTTTTCAAGGGGCTTGAAGTTGAGCCTACAACTACGGTTAATACTTCAGGCACTGGGTACACCGCTGCTGACTTGGTAGTTGGTGGACTGGAAGCATCTGGCGATGCCAACTTCGACTCAGGTACATTGTTTGTAGATGCGTCTGCTAGTAAAGTAGGGATTCTTCATAATACACCAGATGAAGCGTTACAGGTTGTTGGCAACATTAGGATTGGCAATGATTCTGTAGCTGATATGTTATTGAAAGGGGCAACTGCTTCTGCTGTAAGTGTTGGAGGATCTGCCGAAGCAGCTATTCTTACTACAAAAGGTGAAGCAGGTGGGGCTTTTCATGTTGGTATAGAAGTTCCAGCTAATGATGCTAATGATGGATTTTATGTAGCTACGGATGCAAACACAGATGGAACGGTAGATACTGTTGCGTTAAAAATCCGAGCTGATGGCAATGTAGGCATTGGTACTACGAGTCCTTCTTATAAATTACATTTATCTGAAGCATCAACAGATTTTGCTGCTCTGATTGCCAATAGCACCTCCAGTGGAAATGGTTTAAAAATTGATGCTGGTGATAATTCTGGCGACCGCATCCTCCAGTTGAGTGATAAGGATGGAAATGAGAAGATGCGAGTCGGTGCAACTGGCTTAGTCGGTATAGGTACTACGTCACCCTCAGGAGAACTACACGTTAATAATTCTTCATCTGCTTCTGATGTCTACATTTCCAGCGGGACTACTAGCGATGCAATTATTGCCTTGCAGACTGATACGGGTGGATCTGCTCGTGAAGCTCGCATTGGATATGACTACAGTGCGTCTCTTTTAAAGCTAGTGACTGGATCTGGTTTTTCTGGATCTACAAATGGAATCAATATTGACTCGTCTGGTAACGTCGGAATAGGTACTACGTCTCCTGGATCTGAGCTAGAGGTTAAAGGTAGTGGAGCTGAGGTATATATAAACTCTTCAGATAGTGCTTTTTCAAGAGTTGCTCACCAACACAATGGAACTTCTATATGGACAGCGGGAACAAGGAGTTCTGATGATTATCATATTTTTCGTGAAAGTGGTTCTGGCGATGTTATTATTGATAACGGCAACGTAGGCATAGGCACGCCGTCGCCTGGGGCCAAGCTATCAATATCAGATGGGAACATAGGTATAGACGGAAGCAATTCTCCTCAACAATTTTATGGTGCTGGTGGAAATATTGCTGGAACTAATACGTCAGGAGGTGTGCTTACGGTTATAGGACACTCTCCAAATGCTACTGGAGACTTATCCGCTCCCCCGTATGACGGATCAAATTTTGTAGGTGCTTCTGGGATAATGGCACGAGGGTTCAGTGAGTCAGGCCAATACCGTGGCAGCTTAGAGTTTTTTACAAAAACAGCTTCTTCAGCAAATGCTACAAGCAGAATGCTCATTTCCCATGACGGCAACGTCGGTATTGGTACTTCGTCTCCAGAAGCAGAGCTTCATGTTCAAGGGCCTGCTGGAGGTGGTGGAGAAATGTACTTAACTGACGGTGATGACACTGGAGGAGCTAATTCTTTATTGTTTCAGCAGAGCGGTGGAACATCTTATATCCGAAACAGAAAAAGCACAGGGTCATTATATTTAGGCGCTGGAGATTCAAATCATTTGAACATTTTGTCTGGCGGAAACGTAGGCATCGGCACGACGACTCCTGTTGAAAAGTTGGAAGTCGCTGGCAATGCAATTCTTGATACGGATAATGCTAATTTAAAGATCAAAGCAGGTACTGGAGATAAGACAGGTGCAGTTTATTTTACGTTCAACGAAGACAGTAATGAAAATTATGGTAGACTTGCGTTAAATTGGTCAAATCGTAACACCGATGGGTTGATGCTAAAGTCAATCTATCCGATTACACTAGACGCTGGTAATGGTATTGAATTTCGTGAAGATGGAACAAAGTTTGCCGAGTTTACTGATGTTGGTCATTTCTACCACAACCTTACTGGCACTGGAGGATTTCCTGGGTTACAGAACGATACTCATGGCCTTATGTCTGAAGACCAAGGGTCTAACGGAAACACTATACACGTTAGCCGAAAAGGTAATGTTGCTGCTAGCTTTGCTAGAAACTCAAACAGTGCTTCGGTTGTTAATTTTTACTCTACTGCTGCTGGTGGAACTTCAGCAGCTAGTTTAGCTGGTTCTATTGATATTGATAGTGCTACCACTGTAAGTATTCAGAACGCCTCGGACTACAGGCTTAAAGAAAACATAGTTCCTGTTACTAACGGGATAGACAGGCTGAAGCAAATGCCTGTTTACAGGTTCAACTTTACTCACGATGCAAATCGTGTTGTAGATGGATTCCTTGCTCATGAAGTTCAGCCCCAAGTTCCTGAAGCTGTAAAAGGCGAGAAGGATGGCATGAAGGACGAGGAGTACGAAATATCTCCTGCGGTTTATGAAGATTTTGTTCACCCAGCAGTGGAAGCCACTTACGATGAAGATGGCAATGAACTTACTTCTGGTACGCCAGAATGGACTGAAAGTGTCCTAGTTACTGAAAAAGTGATGGGTACTAGAACAGTTCCGAAGTACCAAACAATGGACCAATCTAAACTAGTGCCGCTTTTGACCGCAGCACTGCAAGAGGCTGTAGCCAAGATTGAGGCATTGGAAGCTAGAGTTCAAACCTTGGAAGGATAAATATGGCTTACGGAGATTACGACGACGGTATGGATATAGATCCATACGAAGGAGACGATTACTTTCTTAACTTAGGTCTTTTTGGTGGTGACCCTGGTGGCGATCCTGGCTTTAGTGCTGGGCGAAGGGCTTTATCTAATCTTCCTGGAATAATAGCAGGAATATATGGCAGAGCTAGGGAATTAAGTGGTAATGCTGGAGGGTACGAGGATTCAGATGGAGATGGGATTGCGGACGCGCTGCAAGGAGCAATTTATAACACTCCAGATGGAAGGGTTCGGATGGAAGGGCCAATGCACACTCAGCCTGTTTTACTTGACCCTAACAGGTCAACTACTCCTGTTCCCTCTGGAAGTACTTCTACCTCTAACGAAAGAATTTCTACAGATAGACAAGCTAATCAAGGAGGATCAAGTGGCCCTGGAGGAACATCAAGTGCAGGATCAGGTAGACCTGGAACAGGGTCAATTATACCTGGAATGGGTGGGAACGCTCCTTTTGACCCAGCTAATCTTCAGTACGGAAACCTTCCTGATATATTTAGAAATATTTTGGGAGGTGCAATAGCAAATAACATAGGTGGATTTGGAGATGACATGACAGAACAAGACTTACAAGACTTTTTAGACCAATTAGAAGGAATCCAAGGAGAACAAGGACTCCAAGGACTCCAAGGACTCCAAGGAGAACAAGGAATCCAAGGACTTACGGGAGATACTGGAGCCAAAGGAGATACTGGAGAACAAGGCTTACGGGGTCTACAGGGAGAGCGTGGTCTACAAGGTCTACAAGGTCTACAAGGTTTAGAAGGCCAACGTGGCGAACGGGGACTTCAAGGTTTACAAGGACTTCAAGGTCTACAAGGTTTACAGGGTGAGCGTGGACTGCAAGGCTTACAGGGCTTACAAGGACTACAAGGACTACAAGGACTTCAAGGTGAGCAAGGACTGAGGGGAGAGATGGGCTTTCAAGGTGAGCGTGGCTTGCAGGGAGAAAGAGGTCTACAGGGTCTACAGGGTCTACAGGGTCTACAAGGAGAAAGAGGCTTACAAGGCTTGCAGGGTATTCAAGGATTTGCAGGTGAACGTGGTGCTACAGGTGCTACAGGTGCAATTGGAGCTACAGGAGCTACTGGAGAAAGAGGTGAGCGTGGTGAAGCTGGTGCTGCTGGAGAAAGAGGTGAACGTGGTGAAGCAGGTGAACGGGGAGCTACTGGTGCTACTGGTGCTACTGGATCGTTTGATACTTCAAACCTAGAAGCTCTTTTACCTTATCTTACTGGTAGTAATTTTGAAGCTCTTGAAGCAGGAGAGGTTCCAGGAATATATCCTACAGCTATAGGATCTATGGGGCAAGTGAAGCAATTTGCTGATGCCGTTGGGGATATTGATAGATCTATTTCTGAGAGACAAGCAGGGCTTAAAACAGACATTTACGGAAACATAATTGAAGATGTACGTGGTGCTCAAAGCCCTTTAATGCAATCACTTGCACGAAGGTCTGAGCAATTAGGCGCACAGGCTGAAGAGCTAATGGGGCCGTTATCATTCCTTGAAAATAGAGCTGCTACTCAAGCTGGTTATGGTCAGGCTTCTGCACTTGGTAGAGAAATAGATCCATTGCTTCGTGAACAGCAAGCAGGGCGTTTGCGTGAAGAACAAAGGAATGTAAACCTACAACTTGCAGGTAATCTTCTTGGCCAGCAACGAGCTACTGCTGGATTAATGTCAGATATTGAATCTGGTATTTATGGCAGAATGGCTCCTGATATTGGGGTAGATGCTGGATCAATTCTTGGAATTGCTGGAACTGATATTCAAAATATTCTTGGAGAGAAATCAGCTAGAGAATACTCTGATGCTATTAGGGAAGGGGCTAAAAGACAGCAAGAAGCTCAAATGCTTCAAGCAGGTATTGGTTTAATTCCCCAGAACCCTGTTAAAAGTACTCTTGAAGGTATTGAAAGTATAATTAATCTTATAAATCCTAATAAAGATAGTGCTGGTTTTTCTATAAATTAAGACACAAGACCTATGGCTAATGTAAACCCTATCGCTTAATTATTATGGCACTTAAATCATCATCACCCATTAATCTTTCTGCACTTCGCCAAGATTACTCTATGCTTCCTAAGATAGCTGCTGTTAAGGCACAGGCTGATCAGCAAATGATTGGTGCTATTCAGTCAGGTCTTCAAAAGCGTAAGGAAAGAATAGAGAAAAAAGAAAAGAATGATCTGAATGAAGAGATTTTGCAGGGCTTAATTGATTCAGATCCTAACAATACAATCGTTCCTCCTGGCATGAACAAAAAGGAGTTAGCGAAGATCATTACTCTTCCAGAATCAATGGCTTATCGTAGAACTTTGGCCACTCTTAATAAAGCTTCTGCTGAACAAGTTAGGTTAATAAAAGCTGCTGAAATTGCGGCTAAGAGCTTAGGATTGTCACCTGAATTGGCACAGGCTAATCCACAAGGAGTTATTGATGCTGCGATGAAAGTTCAAATAGAGCGACTTAAGCCTAAAACAGCTGGAACTCCTAAAACCATGGAAGTTGCTACAGCTGATGGTGGATCAAAAATTGTTCAGGTTTTCTCAAATGGAGAGGTACGAGATCTTACTCAAGAAAAAGTTGTTGAAACACCCAAGGGAACTGATCCGAAAGGTTTTGATGTTTCTTTTATTGACCCACCTAGTGGATTGCCAGTTAATACTAGAACCACTAAGACTTCAATAATTAGACCTGCTCCTAGTAAACGATCTGCTCCAAAAGTTCCAAAAGAAGATATAAAGGCTCTTGCAGATCAAGCAGCTAAGTTAACGGGTGAAGATGTAGAAACATTTATTTCCCTTGGAGAGGTTAATCCCAACTCATTAGCTACATTGGTATCAAATTTAGCTTCTAGGAAAGAAGATCCTGAAAATTTAACTGGGTCAGCTTTTCAATACGCCAGAGCTTATAAGCTACTTGCGTCTGATGACCCAAAAGAGGTTGAGCAAGGTGAACTTTTGCTTCAAGATCTAAAAGATACTACTTTAAGCCCAGAAGAAAAAAGCGACCAAGCGTTTGATGTAGCAAAGGCTACGGCTGAGGGAAGAGCTGCTGGAGAAAAAGAAGCTGGTATGCAACAGGCAAGAGAGGCTGCTGCTAGGCAGATTATTGTTTTAGAAAATAAAATAAACCTAGCAAAAAACGTTTTAAGCAGTGTTACCGATGATAGTTTAGGATTGAGTCAACAAATTCTTAAATTTATTCCTGGCACCAATGAAGCCAATAGAGCAGCAAATATAGAAACAATAGAATCTTTTATAGCTCTTGATGGAATGTTAAGCTTGAAGAAAAGCAGTCCTACTGGTTCTACTGGATTTGGATCTTTGTCAGAAAAAGAACTTAGAACTTTGCAAAGTAGAATAAGGAATCTATCAACTATGCAATCTCCAGCTCAGTTTAAAGATGCTTTATCTGAAGTTATTGAGTCATTTGAACTATCTAAGTCACTTTTGCAACTTGAGTATTTAGGCTGGTCAGACGATGAAGAGGTTATGGCAAAAAGAATAAAAGCTTCTGGATTAAGCAAACAAGCAGCTAGAGCAGTTTATATTGCCCAAGGCGTAATGCCTCCTGAAACATACTTCGATGGTGATGATGATTTCAAGGAGATTTTACTGAGAAACACCAAAAAAAAATAAAAATTATTTTTATAAATTAATTATTCATGGCTGATATAACTCAAGAACAGCTCAAGCAGGCTATTATAAATGCTGAGAATGCTGGCAATACTGAAGACGTAAAAAGACTAGTAGAAGAGTATGTTGCTGTTTACGGCATAGAAGAGCCAAGGCAAACCCCAAATCAACCTGCCTTAGGAGAGCTAAGAGATTCTCCTGAGGAAAGACCTCTTTTAGATAAAGTCAAACAATCTGCTAAACAATTTGCTTCTAAGGAGTTAGAAGGTATAAAGAGGGATGTTGAATTCTTTCGTAGGGGCCTTCGTAGAGGCGAGCTACCGTCATTTCAATCAAGGCTGGAATTTGAGCAGGAAAAGCTCCCTAGCATTGAAGATCTTGATGAAGCTGCTAAAAAAGAGCTGAAAGACCTTCCAGAGTACAGAGGTGGATTCGGTGGAATGGTTAATGCTTTGATATATCCAGATGTTAAGGAAAGGGCTATGCTTCTTGCTGACGAAGGATTTGATGTTAATATTGATGGCCCGTACCCAACGATAACTATAAATGGGGAAGAGTTAGCTATAAACTCTCCTGGATGGTCTCTTCAAGACGCTATCTCTTTAGTTGGAGAAATAGCTACATTTATGCCAGCAGGAAAATTCACTTCTGCTGGGGTAGGTCTAGGAAAAAAAGTTGCTAGAGGCATTGTTTCTGGAGCTACCACATCTGGAATAAGAGAAGGTGTTCAAGTAGCTGGTGGTGGAAGGTTCGACGGGATGCAAGTTGCCTTTGATACTATAGCGACTGCTGGTGGTGGAGCTTTAGAACAATTGGCTCCTGCTATCTGGCGAAAACTTTCTCCAAAGGCTAGAAAAAAAGCTAGAGATGTAAAAAGCATAAATTCTTTAATTGAGCTTGGTGTAGATATAGATGAATTAAAAGCATTGGTTTCTAAAGAAATTA
>Ga0209232_1000773_pt1 | contig 18526 bp, 9 predicted proteins | sample ETNvirenome_2_60_FD_184066 | JGI IMG/M metagenome (GOLD analysis project Ga0209232, IMG submission 184066) | Marine viral communities from the Pacific Ocean - ETNP_2_60 (SPAdes) (version 2) | ecosystem: Environmental > Aquatic > Marine > Oceanic | place: Pacific Ocean | collected 2013-06-22
TGTTAGTGGTATCTCTTCGTTGAGAGCTAATAATCTTATCAAGATTGATGATGAAATGATGCTCATTCAAGACATCGGAGTTGGAGCTACTAACAGAGTAAGAGTATTGAGAGCTCAAATGGGAACCGGTATTGGTACTCATGCGAATGGGTCAAGTGTAGAACTCATGGGTGGTAACTACAACATTGTTGATAATACAATCAATTTTGTTCAGGCTCCATATGGTGCTATCCCAATTGGCACTTCTACTAATGGCCCAGATAATAGAGACTTCACAGGTATTACAACCTTCTCTACTTTCCAAGGAAGAACCTTCATGAGAAGTGGAATTGAAGATAGTGATGTGGACACTTATTCTACAAACCTTACTTTTGACAATATTCAAACTGAATTTAACGGTCAGAAGAAAGTATATACGTTGAAACAGAATGGTGCTAACATTACAGGATTCTCTACTAACAATGCAATCATTCTAAACTCGAACATTCTTCAAGAACCACAGGGTGGTCAGATAAACGTTGGTGATTTCAGTCTTTCAGAAACAGCCGGTGTATCAAGTATCACATATCTTGGTGACAGTGTTTCTTCTGGTGACGATCCCAATAAAGCAACAATACCCAGAGGTGGTATTATCGTATCTGCTGCCTCTACTCCAGGACTTGGTTATCAACCACTTGTCTCGGCTGGTGCAAGTGTAAATGTATCCTCCGCAGGAACAATCATTTCTACAGTGATTAACAATCCTGGTTCAGGTTACAGAGTTGGTATTCAGACGGTCAATGTTGGATATGCAGTCTCGGCAACGGGTATTACTACTGTTGTCAATATCGGAACAGCCACCGTTCAAAATGGTGAGGTTGTTGCAATCACTACTAGCTTCATTGGTGCAAACCTTGATGATTTACATCCACCCCGTGTTATTATTGATGCTCCACTTCCATATCAATCAATACCTCTTGTCTATGCCGATGGTGTAGTTGGAACAGGTACTGGTGCAAGAGTTGATGTTGTTGTGGGTCAAGGATCAAGTATTATTTCCTTTGATCTTTCAAGTAGAGGATTTGGATACAAAGAGGGTGAGGTTGTCCGACCCTCTATTGGAGGAACAACTGGTATTCAGACCACTACCGGTTATGATGAATTCCAACTCACCATCCAAGATGTCTACCGTGACTCTTTCAGTGGATTTACCATCGGAGATCTTGATGTCTTTGATGTTCTAGATGACGATTTCGATGGATTCAAAAAGAACTTTAATCTTACTATAAGTGGAAAACAGTTCTCGATTGAAGTTGCTACCGGATCAAATATTAACATTGCTCAGTGTTTGATCGTTACTATTAATGATATTCTTCAGGTTCCAAATCAGGCTTACAAGTTCAATGGTGGTGCAGTTATTGAATTTACTGAGGCACCTAAGAAGGGTGATAAATCTAAGATCTTATTCTACAAGGGAACACCTGATGTTGATGTTGTCTTGGTCGATATTCTTGAGACAATCAAAATTGGTGACTCTGTTCAGTTGAAAAATGATCCCGGATCAGGTCAAGGATTTAGATTCGCTCAGGAACAAAGAACTGTAACAGGTATCACTACGCTTGATACTGCGAGAACTTTCGCTTATGACGGACCTGGTATTACGACCAACCAATCAGTCATCAGACCAGTCACATGGTGTAAACAGACTGAAGATATTATTGTCAATGGTCAGTTTATTACTAAGGATAGAGTTGATCAGGAACCATCTATCTTCCCAGCAGCATACCTTACAAGTTACGTTGGTATAACAAGTGGTTATGCATACACAGATACTTCTAGACCACTCTTTGGTGGTAGAAATGAGACCAACCTTCTTGACTATCAAGATCGTGTTACTCTGATCGATCAAAGAGAGTTCACAACAGCTATTGGTATCGCATCTGTAGGTATTGGAACAACAGTCACCTCAGTTACAATCACAAACGTTGGATCTGGATATTCAACCTTCACTCCAACAGTGTCCTTCTCATTACCTGATGATATAAACGGTACCAGAGCAACGGCTACTGCTAACGTAGTCGGAGGTGGTGTTTCTACACTTACAATTACCAACCCTGGAACTGGATACACCCAGGCACCTCGGGTATTGATTGAAGTTCCAACCGTCAGAACTGAAACTCTTGGAGTTTCTACTTACATGGGTGATCAAGGTCTAATTGTTGGTTATGCACAATCTGCTGGTGGCCTTGGTACTTTAGAACTCTACATCCCAGATTCATCTGATCTCAGAAATGAATCAGTCATGGGTCCTGGAGCTGCAATCACTATGAGTCAGTTGGTCATTGGTGACATCTTTGTTGTTAACAATTCAAACAACATATCCACCACAACCATGGACGGTATATACCAAGTATCCAAGGCATACAATGTAACAAAAGATTTGAGCTCTGTAGGTATCGGAACTACCACCATCAAGAGAGTTGAAGTTGCTGCTGTTGGTATTGGTTCAACCAGTACAATTAATAATGATTACTTCTGGGGTACTTACTCATGGGGTAAGATTGAATTTAAGAGTAGACCTTCTACTACTGCTCTTGAATTTACACCAAATCCTTACTCAGGACTGTCAACCTCAGTTCTTGTACAGAGATTGAGACCACTGAAGTTTAATGGTTACACCAATTAAAATAAATAAAACATAGAAAAGGACCCCTATAGATGGCATTCCAAGGCATTGCAACCGGCTCTGTACCAAATGATAATACTGGTGATACCCTCCTAGCCGGTGGTATAAAAATTAATAGTAATTTTACTGAATTATACACTCTCCTTGGTAATGGATCTACTCTGGCTGTAGGTGTTGTCACCAATACGGGTGACGCTTCAGGTGTGACGGGTATCACCACTTTGATTCAGGGTGGTAACAATATTTCGGTAACTACGAATGCTGGTATCTCTACCATCTCGTATACTGGTGCTGCCAACACTTCAAATATTAATGCCAATACGGTTAACGTAAGTGGTATTGTCACCGCAACTAGTTTCAACGGTTCTGGTGCCTCACTGACTGGTGTTTTAACAGCATTGAATCTCAATGGTGCTGATGGATCTGGTCTTACAGGAATCACCACTCTGATTCAAGCCGGTAGTAATATTACAGTGACGACCACCGCTGGTATTACCACTATTACATCTTCAGCAGGTGGTGGATCTACTGCAAATGTCAGTACAAATACTTTGGTAGTAACCGGTGTATCAACGGTTGGAGTTGTCACAGGTGCAACATACTTTGGTGATGCATCCGACATTACTTCGGGTAAGTGGACCTTGGGTGCAGTTGGTAGTAGTCATTATCAATTTACTGGTCCAGGTGGACTGAGTGCAACTGCTGATCCTGTTATCTACCTTGCAAGAGGTCAATCATATGAATTTGTAAACAATATGGGTGCCCATCCATTTGAGATTCGTTCATCTAATGGTGGTTCTGCATTCTCTACAGGTGTTACAAATAACGCTGTATCGAATGGTACACTGAGATTTGATGTTCCATATAGTGCTCCAAACTCATTGTATTACCAATGCACCAGTCACGCTGGAATGGGTGGAACGATTGTTGTTTATCCTAACCTGTTTACAGTCTAAAATACCGTCTAAATAAGAAAAAAGTCCTCTAAACATGGCTGCGATAATTACTGATCAACTTCGTATCTTGAATGCAAAGAATTTTGTAGATTCCGTACAGAATTCTAACAATTCATATTACGCATGGATTGGTCTTCCAGATGCTCCTGAGTTCCAGAGTGACTGGAATTCTAATCCTCCTGCTCCCAAGGATTGTTTGGATGATTCCAATTATTATTGGGATACCATGTTGGCCCTTAAAAAGATCAACTCTGGTGATGTAAGCCAGGTTATTAAGAAGATTACCTGGCAGTCAGGTACCACATACGATATGTGGAGAAACGATATTGATAGAAATAATGCATCACAGCCATCTGGAGCGTTGGACATTTATGATGCAAACTACTATGTAATGAATAGTGAGTTCAAAGTTTATATTTGTTTGTTTAATAACGCCAATCCAGAGAACAGTTTTAGAGGCGGTCCCTCTCTGGATGAACCAAATTTCACTGATTTGGAACCCAGAGAGGCTGGAAGTAGTGGTGATGGTTATATTTGGAAGTATCTTTTTACCATTAAGCCAAATCAAATCATCAAATTTGACTCTACTAACTTCATTCCTGTCCCTAATGACTGGGAAACTAACTCTTCTTACACTTCTGTAAGGGAAAATGCAGGAACGAGTGGTCAACTTAAGATTGTAACCATTAGAAATCGTGGTGTTGGTATTGGTACTGCTAATGTTACCTACACCAGAGTGCCTATTTTGGGCGATGGAAGGGGTGCAGAGGCCACTGTTGTCGTAAATAATGACTCAAAAATTGAATCTGTGACCGTTTCTAACGGTGGAAACGGATATTCCTTCGGAACTTTGGACTTATTGACTGGTGGTGTTCCTTCAGGCACCGTTGATCCCGTTTTTAACGTCATTATTCCTCCTCCTGGAGGTCATGGAGCCGATATTTACCGCGAATTAGGCGCAAATAACGTGCTTTCTTACGCAAGATTTGAAAATGACACGCAAAATCCCGATTTTATCACCGGAAACCAGTTTGCGCAGGTCGGAATTGTTAAAAATCCCAAAAATTTCAATTCTACGATCAATCTGACCACCGATAAGGCCAGCGCAGTCTATGGTTTGAAGCTTGTAGGCACTGGATTTAGTGAAGCGGTATTCACTGCCGACTCTACTTTTACTCAAACTGTTGGTTTGGGCTCAACAGCAGTAGGTAAAGTCGTTTCATACGATCAACAAACCGGTGTTTTGAAGTATTGGCAAGATAGAAGGACTGCTGGTTTCAATACAGACGGTTCTGCACGCACAAATCCCGTTTTTGGATTTGAGCAAATTAGATTTACTGCCTCACCAGCGTCAGGTGGTAGTATTCAAATTAATCCAACCTCTGGTAATACCCTTCTCATTGATCAGTCATTCTCAGGCGTATCTACTACAATAAATAGTCGTACATACTTCTTGGGTCAGGAATTCACGAGTGGAGTTTCCAATCCAGAGTCTCAAAAATACTCTGGTGACATCATTTATGTTGATAACAGACCTTCTGTTACTAGATCATCTTCACAGAAAGAAGACGTAAAAGTTATCTTGCAATTCTAAAGAGATATGCCACAGGAAACTAATCTCAATGTCGCTCCTTATTTTGACGACTTTGATCCCTCCTCAAACTATTACAAGATTTTGTTTAAGCCGGGATTTCCGGTTCAAACTAGAGAGCTGACTGGTCTACAGTCAATTCTTCAGAATCAGGTTGAGGAGATGGGAAACCATTTCTTCAAAGAGGGTGCAAAGGTTATTCCTGGTGATCTTACATATATTCAAAATTTCTTTGGTGTTCAAATTGAACCAGAATTCCTTGGTGTCCCTGTTGGAATCTATCTGGATCAACTCGTCGGAACCAAGATCACTGGCAGAACATCCGGTGTAACAGCCAAAGTAGTAACTTATATTACAGATCAAGAGTCTGAAAGAGGCACTTTTACATTATATCTTAACTATGAGAATTCACCATCTTCTGATGAGGCAGTAAGTACCTTCATCGACGGTGAAATTCTTACAACAACCACTAATATTACCTACGCCACGACATTTATTTCACAGGGTGAAGGATTCGCAACCACCATCCCCCAGAATGCAGCAGTTGTAGGTTCATCTTTTAATATCTCTCAAGGTGTTTATTTCTTGAGAGGATATTTTGTTAATGTCGATTCTCAAACACTGATTCTTGATCAGTATGGTAACACACCTTCATTCAGAGTTGGTTTGGATGTCATTGAGGAGATTGTGTCCTCTGATGTTGATCCTTCACTGAATGATAATGCTCAGGGTTTCAATAACTTTACGGCACCTGGTGCAGATAGACTTAAAATTTCAACTATTCTCTCCAAAAAGCCTCTTGGAAGCTTTGACGAGTCTAATTTTGTTCAACTCTCCGAGGTAAAAGATGGAATTCTTCGTCTTATTAACAAAAATACTGATTATAACTTCCTTGGGGACGAATTTGCGAGAAGAACCTTTGATGAGTCCGGTAACTATTATGTCAAGGAATTTGTAACTTCGGTTAAGAATAGTCTTAATGATAATGAAGGCAATAGAGGAATCTATAATACAAATCAAACTACATCTACAGGAAATATTCCTAGTGATGATATAGGCATCTACAAAGTTTCGCCAGGTAAAGCTTATTGTAGAGGATATGAGGTAGAGACAATTGCACCTACCCTAATTGATTTTAAAAAGCCTAGAGCCACTAAAAAAGTTGAGGATCAGGCTGTCAATTTCGGTTTTGGACCTACTCTTAATCTTAACAGAGTAACTGGATCACCAACTATTGGTATTAACACATCTCTTGAGATCAGTTTGAGAGATCAAAGGGTTGGTGTAAACTCTCTTACTGCTGGTGGAACAGAAATTGGTGTAGCAAGAATTTATGATTTCGCCCTGGAAACTGGTTCTTACGATACAGCATTTCCAAATCTCAATAACTGGGATTTATCGCTGTTTGATGTTCAGTTATTCTCAACCATTACTCTTAATGAGGGAGTCACTTTAACCACCTCCACACATATTGAAGGTGAGTCTAGTGGTGCAAAGGGTTTCCTTAATGCTAATGTTACGAACTCAACCACAATTGTAGCGTCAAACGTTCAGGGTGAGTTCCACAAGGGTGAAAGACTGCTCTTTAACGGTGTTCTTGACAATGCAAGATTTATTGTTAAAGATGTAAACCATCGAATGTCTGATGTTAAATCAGTCTTTAGTATCGTTGGTTCAGCAGCAACCTTTACCGCAGACACCATCCAATCACAAGTTCGTAGTTTTGGTTCGGCAAATGTATCGGCTGCATCTGGTAGTGAGTCACTAATTTCGATCCCAGCTGATCCCGGATTCTCGTTTGTAGGTATTGCCTCTGTTGGTAATATTATTAGATACTCCAAACCTGGATTTGATATTGCCACTCTGAACAGAGTTATTGGTGTTGCAAAAACAAACATCACTGTTGAGGCTGTCACCAGTGTAAGTGGTATTTGTGACGGAACTATTCCAGCTGCAGTTACTAATGTTCAAAACTTTGAACTACTTTCCACAAAGGGGACTGGAAGTGTTGCTGGTTCTGGTAACCAAGCTAACAATAGAGCACTGTACAGTGCATTCCCCAAGGCAAATGTATCTGCAGTAAATCTTGTCGATTCCGAGATTGTTATTAGAAGACAATACAATACATCAATCTCAAATAATTCCACACCTGTTATTAATACTGAAGACAAAGAAGTATTCCTTCCCTTCGATGAGGAGAGATACATTCTTATCAGATCTGATGGTGGAACTGAAGTTCTGACAGAAGATAGATTCCAGTTCACCAACGGTTCTAAATCACTCAAGATTAATGGACTTGGTGCAAATGACGTTAATTCCAAATTGATTACAACCATCAGAAAAACTGATGTTAAGTCAAAGACAAAAATTAGAAATGTTGCTAGAGATTTAATTATTAGTAAATCTAATACTACTGCATCTGGTATTGGTTCAACCTCTCTTGGAGACGGTCTGACTACGGGTAATTGGCCATATGGTACCAGAGTTCAAGATAGAGAGATCTCTTTGAACACTGTCGATGTCTATAAGATTCATGGTATCTTTGAATCAGAAGATGAAAATGATCCCACATGTCCCTTTATGACACTTTCCCAAATGGATGGTGTCACTGCAACCACGAATGATCTTATTGTTGGTGAGATTATTGTTGGTCAAACTAGTGGTGCTAAAGCGATTTACCTTCAAAAGGATGATGATACTTCTATCTTCTTCACATATTTGAATGACACTGTATTTGCTAATGCTGAAGTTGTTAAATTTGCATCCTCTACTGTAAATGCTGTTACATCAAATGTAAATCTTGGTTCTAAAGAAATCAGTGAGGACTTCCAATTCTTTGATGGTCAGAGAGGAAGTTTCTACGATTACTCAAGAATCATCAGAAATGCAGAAGCACAAATTCCAAATAAAAAGATCCGTGTATATTTTGCGTCATCTTCATATGATGCGGGTGATGAAGGTGATATCACCACTGTAAACTCTTACGTTGGTTACAACTACGGTACAGAGATCTCTGGTGTTGATGGTATCAGAAACTCTGATATTATTGATGTAAGACCTAGATTGACAGACTATGTTCTGACAGAAGGTGGAAGATCTCCATTTGAATTTGACGGAAGAAATTTTGTAGATGGTACGGCAAATGGAAACAAACAGTCTTCCAGACATATCATTGCCTCTGATGAGTCTCTGACTGTAGACTACAACTACTATCTACCAAGAGCTGATAGAATTTACATTGATAAAGATGGTGCATTGGGTTACCTGGCAGGAACACCCGATGACTTCCCTAGACTTCCTGATAGTCTCAACAATGTAATGAACATTGCCAATGTATTCCTTCCAGCATACCTGTATGATGTAGGTGATGCTCAGGTTAAATTCGTTGAGCATAAGAGATATCAGATGAGCGATATCTCTAAACTTGAGCAGAGAATTAAAAATCTTGAGTATTACACCTCATTGAGTCAACTGGAAACCAACACTCTTAATCTATTCGTTGAGGATGCAAACGGTCAGAACAGATTCAAGTCTGGTATCTTTGTTGATAACTTCACATCTCTAGAGCCACAGGATAGTTCTATTGGTATCAGAAACTCTATTGATACAGAGAATGGAGTTCTGAGACCATCCCACTATACTACTGCACTTAATCTCCAACTTGGAACAACTGCGATTGCTGGTATTGGAACCACGTCAAACGCAAATCAGGATGCTGACTTTGCAGAAATTGTAGGTGTCAATGTCAAGAAGAGTGATAGAGTTGTCACACTCGACTATGAAGATGAAAACTGGTTAGAACAACCTTTTGCTACAAGAGTGGAAAATGTCACTCCATTCCTTGTTCAGTTCTGGCAAGGTGAAATTGAACTTATTCCAGAAGTAGATGTATGGATTGATGTCAATAGGCTTGAAGTTAATGAAGTAATGATGGAAGGTTCCTTCCAGGGCATTGCTCAAGCTCTGGGTGCTGAAGTAAGAACTGCAGCTGATGGAACTAGAAGGGGTGTATCTCCCGTAACCTGGAATTCCTGGCAGACGGTTGGTGTTGATGTAAATACATCACTCTCAAACAATGTCTCTAGTAGTTCTGTTAGTTCCACTAATACTAACAAGTCGAATTCTAATCAGGATATTGGTACTGGTGAACTTTCAACTACAGTCACAACTAAAAATACAACTAAGACTGTAACAACAAACAATGCTATTACAGCGACTACTTCTGTCAATCTTTCTCAAACAAGATCTGGAAGACAGTTCTTTGTCAATGAGAGAATTGATACCGAGTCTCTTGGTGATAGAGTTGTAAGAAGAGAGATTGTCAACTTCATGAGATCTCGTAACATTAGTGTTATTGGAACGAGATTCAAACCATTCACAAGAGTCTACGGATTCTTTGATGATGTGGATGTCAATAACTTTATTACTCCCAAACTCATTGAAATTGAGATGCTCAGTGGAACATTCGTTGTCGGTGAAACTGTTGCTGGTAGAATGGATGACGGTGGATCTCAGGTAACCACTGGTTCTACTATTCCTTCAATCGATTTCAGGGTCGCTGCACACAACCACAAATATGGTCCATATAACTTACCTACTGATTTCTACGATAGTAATCCTTATAACAGAGATACAGTATTCCCATCCATTTATTCATCTGCTTCTACTGTTCTCAACATTGATACCTTTAGTCTTCAATCACAAGACTTCCCACAGTTTAGTGGATTTATTTCACAGTCTATGATTCTCACTGGTAGAACCAGTGGTGCTCAAGCAAAGGTTACTGCTGTCAGAATGGTAAGCGACAGAGTTGGAACGATTATCGCTTCCTATTTTGTTCCTAATGGTAACAATCCCTCTAACCCATCATTTGAGACCGGTAGATCAAGCTTCCGACTTACAAGTAGTAAGATCAACAGTACTATTGAAGGTATCGTATCTACTGCTGGAGAATCTATTTTCTACTCCGAAGGTAGTGTCGATGTCACTCAGGAAGCTACTCTGTCACTCAGAAATGCTACTGTTAAGAGAGAAGATCGTTCACAGAGAAGGATTATTGGTGATACAGCCACTTCTAATACTATTAATGTTCAGTCCACAGATACTCAAACAACGACAGACGTTGATATAGATCAAAGCTTTAAGCCATTCCCACCACCTCCACCACCACTGATTGACCCTCTTGCTCAAACATTCTTTGTGGATGATTTGAGTGGTGTATTTGTAACAAAGGTCGATGTATTCTTCCAATCTAAGGATGACAATATCCCTGTCCTATTTGAACTTAGAGATACGAAACTTGGAACACCAACAACCAATGTTCTCCCATTCTCCGCAGTTTCGATTGATCCAAAGGATGTTAATATCAGTGAAGATGGTACTGTTGCTACAACCATTACACTTAAGGCACCTGTATATCTGAATGCACAGAAAGAATATGCAATGGTTCTTCTGTCACATTCTACAGAATACCGTGTTTGGATCAGTAGACTTGGTGAAGCAGATGTAACATCTACAAATCAAGAAGCTGGACAAATTCTTGTTACCGAGCAACCTTTACTTGGTTCATTGTTCAAGTCACAGAATGCTTCTGTTTGGACTCCCTCACAGTATGAAGACCTTAAGTTCACATTGTATGTTGCGAACTTTAAGACACAGGGTAACGTATCCATGTTCAACCCTGAACTTCCTACTGATCTTTCTCTGATCGATCCTAATGGTCTTACCATGGAGTCAAGACAGATCAGACTTGGATTGAACAAATTAGTAAATGATGCAGGACTTGTTAAAGGAAGAACTGTTAAGCAGTTAAGTATTGGTTCTCAGGGAACTCTGGTTGCGTTTGCAGGATCTGCAACATCAGATCTGACAATCACTAATGCTGGTATTGGTTATACACCCTCTTCACTGGGATTCACCTACACTGGTGTCGCTCTGACTGCCATTAGTGGTAAGGGTGTTAATGCCACTGCGGACATCACGATTAATGGTGGGGTTGCTATTGCAGCCACAATTAATGCAGGGGGTTCTGGTTATGTCGTTGGGGATGTTCTGACACCCATCGGTCCCGGATCCCTCAACCTTGGAAGTGGTATTCAACTTTCTGTAGATTCAACTCTCGGTAATAATACCCTGGTTCTTGACAATGTTCAAGGAAACTTTACTACAAATGCATCTTACCCATTATACTACGAGAATGCTGTTGGATTTACAACAGAACTCAATGGAGTTGGTGGAGCTGTTCTTCCAACATCACCAATTAGAATCAACCATGAAGGAACTTATGTCAGAGTCTTCCAAAGAAACCATGGTCTCTATTCTAATGTAAACAGAGTCACACTTAGTGACATCAGAGCTGATGCACCCCCACTGACTCTTGCTGTTGATTACCCATCTAATTCTACAACGTTCATCACCCTCAGTAAAGCTGCTACTAGTTACAAAACATTTGAAAATATTGGTGTAGCTGGTACCAATCCCGGATACGTCAAAATTGGTGAGGAGGTTATCAGTTATACTGGAACAAACGGTAGAACTCTTACTGGTATCACAAGAGGTGTTGATAACACAGTTATTTCAGCACACAATGCTAATGAATTAGTTTACAAATATGAACTTGACGGTGTATCTCTCAGAAGAATCAATACAGAACACCTACTTGCCAATGTAAACGCGAGTGAATTGGATGAAGCACCCATCGGACTTGACTACTACTACGTTAAGGTCCAGATGAATGCAAATGGTATTAATAGAGCACCTGCAAACCCTGCTGGATTCCCTCCACTCTACTTTAGAGAGAGTAAACTCGGTGGTGGTCCTTTCGTCAAAGGATCTTACAACCTCCCATTCAGTTTGATTACACCCAAGGTTACAACGATCACTCCTCTTGGAACTAACCTGATCTCTCAAGTAAGAACAATCTCTGCTGCCAGTGTATCTGGTAATCAGGAATCTTATCTTGACAAAGGATTCAAACAGGTAACTCTCTTTGACAAGAATTATTTTGATGATTTGATGATGGTTGCATCACCTCTGAATGAATCAATCCAATTGAATGCTGATACCTTCCCCGGTAAGAAGTCATTTAGTATGAACTTTACACTATTGACAAGTAATCCTCGTATCAGTCCAGTCATTGACCTTGACAATGCGGCTGTCGTATATACAAGTAATAGAGTCAACAGACCTATCACTGATTATGCAGGTAACTTTAGGGTTAATGGTGTATCGGAAGATCCTGATAGATTCATCTATGTAAGTAAGAACGTAGAACTTGAGAATCCTGCAACTTCACTTCAGGTTCTCCTTGATGCATATGTCTCTAACTTTGGTGACATCAGAGTGTTCTATGCACTCAACCAGACTGGTCCGGTTCAAGAAACCATCTTTGTTCCATTCCCCGGATTTAAGAACAAGGATATCAATGGTTCCATTCTTAATATTGCAAACAATAATGGAACACCTGATAAGAAAGTTCCCAAGGTTGATTCCTACAGCCCCGAACCACTTATCAATGAGTACAGAGAGTATAAGTTTAGTGTTGATGACATCAGTCCATTTACATCCTTCAGGATTAAAATCATTGGTACATCAACAAACCAAGCTAACGCTCCGTTTATGAGAAGTCTGAGAGCAATTTCATTCGCATGATGAACAATTATCTCCCAGTCGAAGGAATGGATGGTTTTTATAGAGACATCCATTCTGGTGCAATAGTTAACAAAAATAACCTAGAGTATGACACCTACGTTAGCAACAGAAAGAAAATGACAGAAGACAAGAAAAAATTTGAGAGTCTTCAAGTTGAGGTGGTAAACATTAAGAGTGATGTAAACGAAATTAAATCAATGCTCAATTCTATCACTGAATTATTAAATAAATAGACTTATAGATAGGACCACTATAAATGGCTCAGCCTAGTACTAGACAAGAACTCATTGACTATTGTTTGAGGCAGTTAGGTGCTCCTGTTTTGGAGATCAATGTTGCCGAAGAACAGGTTCAAGATCTAGTAGATGATGCAATTCAATATTTTCAAGAGAGACATTTTGATGGTGTATCACAGGTATATCTAAAGTACGAAATTACTGAAGCAGATATTAATAGAGGTAAAGCCAGACCACCTGGTGCAACACAAACCGAGAGTGGAACAACAGGTATATCAACCACCACAGCGAATGCTACAATTGTCGGTACTGCAACGACATTTACATTCCATGAGAACAGTAACTTTATACAAGTTCCGCCAAGTGTTATTGGAATAAACAAAGTATATCAATTTGACGACTCACAATCAATGAGTATGTCAAACATGTTTAGTTTCAAATATCAGATGTTCTTGAATGACATCTACTATTTCGGAGCTACCAATCTTCTTACATATTCGATGGGAATGTCTTATCTTGAGACGATGAATTTCCTCCTGAATACCCATAAACAGATTCGGTTCAATCAAAGACAAGATAGGATGTATCTAGATGTTGATTGGAATAATTTAAGAGCGGGAGAGTTCTTAATCATTGATTGTTTTAGGGCGTTGGATCCCAATGATTCTCCAAGAGTTTTTAATGACTCATTCCTGAAACCATATCTAACAGCACTTATCAAAAGGCAATGGGGTCAGAACTTAATCAAGTTCCAGGGTGTTAAACTTCCTGGTGGTATTGAGTTTAATGGAAGACAGTTATATGACGATGCCCAGGCAGAAATCGATAGGATCAAGGAGAGCATGTTGAGTACATATGAATTACCACCCCTTGACCTTATCGGGTGATGATATATGTTAAATCCATTTTTTCTTAACGGCACATCATCTGAACAAAACCTGATTCAGAGTCTTGTCAACGAACAACTAAAGATGTATGGTGTGGAGGTTTTTTATCTCCCTAGACTTTATGCGTCTTCAAAAACTATCATTAGAGAAGTAATTGAATCGGAGTTTAAGAACGCATATCCTCTAGAAGCTTACGTCGATAGTTATGAGGGATATGGTGGTCAGGGAACCATTCTATCAAAGTTTGGTATCGAAAACAGAGATGATCTGACACTTGTCATCTCAAGAGAAAGATATGAAAACTACATCACACCACTGACAAAACAGATCTCAAATATTCAATTGGCCACCAGACCAAAGGAAGGAGATCTGATTTATTTCCCTCTGGGAGACAGATTGTTTGAGATCAAGTTTGTAGAACACGAACAACCTTTCTACCAACTCAAGAAGAATTATGTTTATGAACTGAAGTGTGAACTCTACAGATACGAAGATGAGGTCATCGATACTGGAATCGAGACCATTGACGATGAGATTGCACAGATTGGATATATTCAAACACTTAATCTGATTGGTGCCGGAAGAACTGCTACCGCAACCGCAGAACACTGTAGTTCTGGTTCAATAAGTGATATCTACATATCCAACATGGGTAGGAATTTTAGATCTACCCCCACAGTTGGATTCTCCTCTGCACCATCTGGTGGAACAACCGCTGCTGGTATTGCGTCAGTTTCATATTCTTATCCTGGATGTAAAGGAACCAGTGGTGTAGTTCCACTTATTCTATTAACTAATGCAGGATGTGGATATACTGAAGCACCAATGATAACCGTTACTGGTGGAGGTGGAGCTGGATTCGCAGCAACAACAGGTATTGCAACTAACGGATCTGTTAAATCAATTACAGTTACTGATGGAGGATCAGGTTATATCACCGCACCCAAGGTCACGATTGGATCAACACTTGGTGCAGGAACCACACACAACTATGCATTCTTTGATAGCACTAACCACACATTTGATTCTACAGAACATAGGTTCAGTAATAGTTGGCCATCACCAAGTGAGTTTGCTGTGGGTATAGCCACTATTAGTTCCTCGGGTATTGTCACAGCCATCTACATTGTTTCTAGTGGTAATGGTTATGATTCAGCACCTATCGTTTATATTGATCCACCAAAATCAATATCTGAAGGTGTCAGTGTTGGAGGAGAGTTTGTATTCAATGAAGTGGTCACCGGATCAACCAGTGGAACAACAGCTAGAGTTAAGGAATGGAATACGGTGACTGACACCATGGAAGTCGGTGTGATTGATGGAACATTTGTTGTTGGTGAATTACTGACTGGTTCAACTTCTGGAGCGAAGTATCTGATTGGTGATAAAAATGAAGATGATTTGGTCACACCTTTTGCTGATAATGATACAATTGAGATAGCAGCTGATAAAATTATAGACTTCTCATCAAGTAATCCATTCGGTATGCCCTGATAAAAAACTGTTAAATAGAGGTGTAACAGTGTAAAATAATGTTTGAATATTTTTACAACGAGATTTTTAGATCCGTAATCATTGGTTTCGGTTCTCTTTTTAATGGGATCCAAATTAAGAAAAAGGATGAAAGTGATGACACTTTTAGTGTTGTCAAAGTTCCTCTTGCTTATGGACCTACACAAAAGTTTCTCGCAAGGTTGCAACAGAACCCTGACTTGAATCATCCCACTCAAATGACCCTTCCAAGGATGTCATTTGAATTTACAAATCTTGCATACGATCCTTCCAGGAAGTCAACCAAGACTCAAACCATGGTGGTCACCAATGCCAATGGTGAGGAAGAGAGAAAAACATTTTTACCTGTTCCATACAATATGACTATTGTCCTTTCAGTTTATACAAAACTGAATGACGACATGTTACAAATTACAGAACAGATTGCACCTTACTTTCAACCAGGATATACAATTCCAATTAAGTTTCTAGGTGACTATGAGGAGGTTGTGAATACTCCCGTTGTTCTTGAAAATATTGATATGACAGATGAGTATGAGGGTAACTTCGATACCAGAAGAGCACTCATCTATACATTTACATTTACAGCAAAAACAATGCTGTTCGGACCACTTACCGATGTTACCAAGGATATCGTCAAGAAGGTTACTGTTGGTTATGTTGCTGGATCCAAGTCTGGCAAATACGAAAGAGACATCACGTACCAGGTCACACCTAGAGCCATTAAGGACTATGATGGTGTAGTTGCTACACTGCTTGCAGAAAATGTTGACATGGTTGAAAGAGTCATTGATGTTGAGGATGGCACTAAGATTCCAGAAGGATCTTATATCTACATCGACCAAGAAGAGATGTATGTTGAGACTGTGACTGGTAACAAGATTCTAGTTAGAAGATCACAAGATAAGTCCCCAATTCAAAATCATGTATTAGGATCTAAAGTCTTTCTGATCAATCAGGCAGATAATGTCAAGATTGAGGTCGGAGATGACTTTGGATTTGACGGGAATGTGTTCTGAGGTTAAACTATGGATAAGTATGAAAAACTTAACGAAACATTTGACGTGACACCCGTTGAAATAGAGAAGGTAAAACCCAATGATCTCGATGCCAAACTGGCCAAGTTTGAAAACTCCAATGAAGATATCCGCAAAGACTATGAATACACCAGGGGTAATCTATATTCAATCATTGAAAAAGGACAGGAAGCAATTAACGGAATCCTTGAGTTAGCACAAGAGAGTGAGATGCCACGTGCTTACGAGGTGGCTGGTCAGTTGATCAAGAGTGTGTCTGATGCCACGGACAAACTCATGGATCTACAAAAGAAGTTGAAAGATGTTAATAAGGAAGAAGAGAAGGGACCATCTTCAGTTACAAACAACGCATTGTTCGTAGGCTCTACAGCAGACCTACAAAAAATGCTGAAGAATGTAAACAAAGATCTAAATACTTAAAAAGAGAAAATGGTAGCTCAATCAGTAAATATTCAAATTGATAAGGGAACTGATTTTTCTCATAATTTTGAGATGAAAAATCCCGATCAGTCCGTATTAAATCTGACGGGATATTCTGCTGTTGCTAAGATCAGAAAGTTTCCTGAAGCAACTAAACAACATAGTTTTACTGTTGGTATCACGTCAGCAACAGGAATTATTGGATTGTCGATGACAGTTGGTGTAACCACACAACTGACTAATGGAAGAAACTTCTACGATATTATTATCACATCCGGTGTTGGTACTGTTACCAAAGCATTTGAAGGGAGTGTAATTGTCAATCCATCCGCTTCTGTCTAAATATAATATAAGAGCTCTTTTCTGAAACGTGAAGGAAAATCTAAAAGAGGGTAACCTCCATAAGTGGTTTAAGGGATCTAAATCCAAAGATGGTAAAGGTGGCTGGGTCAATGTTGTGACAGGTGGTACCTGTGCAAGTGACGAACCTGGTGAGGGAACACCGAAGTGTGTATCTTCATCTAAGAGAGCGAGTATGAGTAAGTCTGAAAGACTTTCTGCCGCAAGAAGAAAGAAGAAGGCAGATCCTAACCAACAACAAAAGTCTGGTGCTGCAAAACCAACATACGTCCAAACCGACAAACCCAAAAAGAAGAACGAGGAATTCGACATGGAAATCCAAGAGTCAGACAAAAAAGGTAAAGGTAGTGGTAAAAAGGATGCCTGTTATCACAAGGTTAAAGCCTCTGCAAGTGTATGGCCTTCGGCATATGCTTCTGGTCGTCTGGTTCAGTGTCGTAAGAAGGGTGCCGCTAACTACGGAAACTCAAAGAAGAATGAAGAGTTCATGGCTCTCCCTGAATTCTCCGATCTTCAGATCAATAGCATGAGAGCATCTGGTATTGAAGTCGAAGTTCTTGACGAGAAGTGTTGGGATACCCATAAGCAAGTAGGGATGAAGAAAAAAGGTGGGAAGATGGTTCCTAATTGTGTTCCCAAAAACGAAGAGGTAGAGGTATCTGAAAGACAAAGAGTTCTTGAAGCTCTGAGAAGTGAGAGTGTTGAATTGGAGGATGCTGACGGAAAAAAGTTCGCTGAAGTGATCGATGTGGTCACTAATGAGGATCTTGGAATTACAATGTCCGAGGCTGCAAGAATTCCTCAACAGTATGGAAACATCTATCTGGTAGGATTCAACTGGAAGTCCAGATACATGATGATGAGATTGTTCTTCCCTGAAGTTAAAAAGCCATCTAGGAAAGAAGTACAAGAAGCACTTGATAAAATCTATCCAGGATGTGTGGTACAAAGATTTGATATTGTTCCTTACAAACCAGGTGAACCCATGTTGAATATGGGTGTTAAAGAAGAGACTGAACAACTAGATGAGAAGTCTGCTGCATGGCAGAGAAAGGAAGGTAAAAACAAAACTGGTGGTCTAAATGAGAAGGGACGTAAATCTTACGAACGCGAGAATCCTGGTTCTGATCTCAAGGCTCCTCAACCTGAAGGGGGTCCTAGAAAAAGATCCTTCTGTGCAAGAATGGGTGGAGTCAAGGGACCAATGAAGAA